>VTLG01009564.1_pt1 | contig 26958 bp, 38 predicted proteins | sample 4694571 | NCBI WGS metagenome assembly VTLG01 (sample SAMN12604809, study PRJNA352737) | marine metagenome | biome: ENVO:00000447; feature: ENVO:00000209|ENVO:00000569|ENVO:01000036; material: ENVO:00002151; isolation source: viral sequences binned using virsorter ...
GTACGTTCTGTATCGCCTTTAGCACAAGCCCAATCACAAGCTGATATCGTTTCTGTAGATCGATTTCTTGAATTGGTGGGTGGACGTTTTGGTCCTCAGATGGTCAATCTTCTTATTGATAGTGAAGAAGCATCAATCTATCTTGCACGAAAGTTCGGTGTTCCTGATAATCTTATCCGTGATAAAACATCTCGTGAACAGATTATTCAGATGACAGCACAGATGGCACAACAACAACAGCAACAAGGTATGATGGAGCAAGAATAATGTTTATAGACCCAAAACAAATGACAAAAAAACAGAAACAACAACTAAAAGAAACAGGTGAAAATTTTAAAAAAAATGTAAATAAAATTTCACAAAGTGTCTTTGGTGTAAATGTTTATTCATCAAATAAAGCAGTTAATACAAGTGAAAGTTTAACTGCCGGACCTAAAGGATTTAGTAAAAAGAAATAATGGCAACAGCATTGTGGCAAAGAAAAGAAGGAAAGAATCCTAAAGGCGGATTAAATGCTAAAGGTCGTGCTTCTTATAAAAGACAAACTGGTGGTACATTAAAGGCTCCTGTTAAAAAAGGCGACAATCCAAGACGAGCAAGTTTTCTTGCACGAATGGGTAATATGCGAGGACCAGAAAGAGATTCTAAAGGTAAACCCACACGACTTTTATTAAGTCTACAAGCATGGGGAGCATCGAGTAAGTCAGATGCAAAAGCTAAAGCAAAAGCTATTTCAAACAGAAATAAACAAAAAAAATCATAAAGGAAAAAACATGACAGTTAAAGTAGGTATTGATGGTTATAATCGCACTCAAGAACAGGACGAAAAGATTTCAGCTGATATGGGAGCCTTATTTGCATCGCCAAGTGGTGCATCGGTATTGCGTTATTTACGCAGTATAACAATCGAAACTGTTGCTGGACCTGATATATCCAATGAAAAATTACGTCATTTGGAAGGACAGCGATACATTATCGGTTTAATAGAAAGAAGAATAGTTCATAATCATGGAGTAAAGAATGGACGAACAAGCAACCAGCCAAGAAACAACAAACGAACCACAACAGGAAAGTCAGACAAGACATGAATGGCTTCCTGAAAAATTTGAAAACCCTGAAGCACTTGTAAAAAGTTATACTGAACTTGAAAGCAAAATAGGACAGAAAACAGAAGATATACGTTCTGCTGTTCAACAAGAAATACAAGATGAATTTTATAAAAACAGACCAGCATCTGTTGGTGAATATCAATTACCAGAAACATTGGATGAACAACTAGCTCAAGATAACCAGCTTTTAAAATGGTGGTCAGACCATGCTTTTGAAAAAGGATTATCTCAAGATCAGTTTGCCGACGGCATCAACCAGTATGCTGAAGCTTTGAATATGACAATGCCTGATCTTGATGCTGAAAAAGGTAAGTTGGGTGATACAGCTGACCAACGTATTGAAGCTGTTTCATTATTTGTTAATAAGTTTTTTCCAGAAGATATGATGCCAGCTATACAAACTTTAGCTTCAACAGCCGAAGGTATTCAAGCATTAGAAAAAATAATGGAAATGGATCGTGGAAGCACAATATCAGGTGAAGCTACTTCACCAGCATCGATTTCTCAAGCTGACCTTGAAGCTATGATGAAAGACCCTCGTTATTGGAAACCTGGTGAACGTTCACAGGAATTTGTTGACAAGGTAGCATCAGGCTTTAACAAACTGTATGGTTCGTAAACATATTGCAAGTATTGGTCGGATTGATATTGTTGAAGCAATATCTTCAGATGCTGAACATTTGCAAAATACATTAAGACCAACCGATATTCGTGAATGTCAGATACATGGTGTAACGCCATTTAAAGCGTTGCATCTTCCTTTCAAAGAAAATCGACACCATACATTAACGGCTATGGTTAATGATATTCCAATATGTATGTTTGGTACAGTTCCAATTCGTCAAGATGTTGGATCAGTTTGGTTGCTTGGTAATGATCTTATTGAAAAAAACCACGTTAGTTTTTTGAAAGCATCAAAAGAAATGATTGAACTTGTGCAAACGCATTATCCAATTATAGAAAATGTTGTTCCAGCTGACCATCACAAGACTATTGAATGGCTTATGTGGTTAGGATTTGTATTCCATACCGAGCCTGTTATTATAAATAGTTATGCTTGTTTACGTTTTGTGCGTTGTCAAGTGAACGTAGAAGTGCAACTTCTACCAGCATGAAGGCCCGATTGTGGTTGATCGACCTCGTATGAGACAATCGAATTGATACCTAATTTTGGATAACCAACTGTAAACGAAACTTTTTTTATAGGAGATATCTTATGGCTAATTCCATAGATACTGCTTTTATTAAACAGTTTGAATCAGAAGTCCATTTAGCATATCAAAGAATGGGTTCTAAAATTAGAAACACAGTTCGTACTGTATCTAATATTAGAGGAAGCGTTGTTCGATTTCAAAAAATAGCTTCTGGATCAGCTTCAACTAAAAGCAGAAATGGTTCTGTCACACCGATGGAACTTACCCACACAACAGTGGAAGCAACAATGGCTGACTATTACGCCGCCGAATACATCGATAAACTCGATGAAATTAAAACCAATATAGATGAACGTCAGGCGATTGCAAAATCTGAAGCTGGTGCTTTAGGTCGAAAGACTGATGAACTTCTTATTACAGCTATGGACGCTGGTGCTAATTCTACTCAAATCCATGATACAAGTTCAGCTTTAGAAAAAGCCGATGTGTTATCATTGTTTGAAACTTTTGGTGTCGCTGACGTTCCTGAAGATGGTGGACGTTTTGTTGCCATGAACCCAAAAGGTTTTGCTGACTTATTTGCTATCAACGAATTTGCAAGTGCTGACTATGTAGGTGAAGCAAACTTGCCTTACGCTGGTGGTATGACAGCTAAAAACTTTTTAGGCTTTATGTTCTACAGTACATCAGCTGTTACAGCTGGTAAGAATATAGCGTATCATTCATCAGCTGTTGGATTAGGCATTGGCGCCGACGTCACAACAGAATTGAACTACGTACCTGAAAAGGTATCTCATCTTGCAACATCCATGATGTCCATGGGCGCCTGTGTCATTGATGACAATGGTGTCTATGAAGTCTTAGATAACAACTCATAGGAGAGTAGATATGGCTTACGATAAAGCAAATTTAACTCGATTGTCTGGTGGTTCTGGTGTTAATTTATGGCACTACACGACAACCGATACGATTGCAACTGTCAATACTGCTGCTTATTTTACTGGTGAATCACTTAATATGATTGGTCTTAATGACGTAATCATTGCTGTGACTTCTACTGGTGGTACTCCAGTGGTTACTTTGACTTATGCAAATGCATCAACTGGTTCAGCTATCGACGTTGTGGATGGCTTAACTGTAACTGCAACTGACTCAGATTAAGAGTTAACATGGCTACATCAACATCAGCAACTTCTCCCATTGACGTATGTACAAGATCGCTGGTGTTGATTGGCGCCCAGCCAATGACATCTTTTGATGATGGATCAAATGAAGCTTTGGTAGCTGTGAATCTTTATGAGGATACAGCCCAAGCATCACTTGTTAATACAAGGTGGCGCTTTGCTGTTAATCAAGCTGTTGCTAACAGATTGTCAGATGCACCGACAGGACGTTGGGATGCTAGTTATCAAATCCCTTCGGATTCCCTTATGGTAAATACTGTAACAATAAATGATCGATCTATTGAATACCAAATTTATGGTAATTTTATTTTTAATAACGCTACTGTTAATGATGAAGTTATTATTGATTATAACTTTCGACAGGATGAAAGCCGATGGCCTTCTTATTTTACACAGGCTGTCGTCTATGAACTTGCTGGACATTTTGCTTTATCGCTTGCACGGAATGATCAAATGTCGAACAATATGTTTGACAAAGCACGTTTCTTTATGCAGAAAGCAAGAACCTTAGACAGCCAGCAACAGACGACTTTGAAACTCAATACCAATCGTTTCATAACAGCACGTCGTCAAACAGGTAACATATCGAGTATTAGCTAATGGCTCGTATCCGTGTTCCATTGAACAACTTTGAACGTGGAGAAGTAAGCCCTTCAATGACATCAAGAACTGATTTGAATGTGTATGTTCAATCAGCTGAAAAGGTACGCAACTTTTTCCTAATGGCAGAAGGTGGAGTTAAACGCCGTCCTGGTACTGAGTTTATTTATAAATGGAGTTCTATAACAGCAACTTTACCAACTTTTACAATTACAGTTACTGATTACGAAAACATTGCAACAGGATCAACGATTAAATTTTTTAAGCAAGATGGCACATTAATAACAGTAGAATTTGAAACAGCTGGTGGTACATCACCGAGTTCTTCTTCAGGCAATACTCATTATGTAAGAGCGAATGAATCTAATGATACAACAGCTGATAATCTCTATACAGCTATTAATGCTATTAGTGGTTTTACTGTATCTAATCCTTCAGCTAATGTTGTAACTGTTCAAAGAGATGCGTATGGAAATTCTAATCTTACTGTAAAAGCATCAGATACAGGACGACTCGCATCTACTAATTTTAGTGGGAATGACCGATTGCAAGTTCGTATTGAAGCGTTTAAATTTTCGGATGACGAACGTTACATTGTTGCTTTCAGTGCTGGTCAATGTGACTTCTTTCGTATTGTTGCATCAACTGGTGTTATTTCACATATTCAAACATTAACACAAGACACAGACAGTGCTACTTTGCCTTGGACAACCGATACGATTGAAGCGACAACCTTTGCACAATCAGCTGATAATATGTTTATCTGTCATTCAACGCATCAACCTATGCGTATTGTCCGAACGAGTTTAACAGCGTTTGAAGTTCGTAAATATGTTTTTGATACAACAACTGCAGATGATGAAACATTTCAACCTTATTTTTCTTTTCAAGCAAGTGGTGTAACATTAACTCCACAAGCTACAAGTGGAACAGGCAAGACAATGACGACGTCATCGGCTTATTGGGTGTCAGGTCATGTTGGTAAGATTATTCGTTATGCTGGTAATGAAGTTTTAATAACTGGTTATACGAGTGCAACTGTCGTAACAGGAACAGTTCGTAAAACATTATCAGCAACAACTGCTTCTACAAATTGGGATGAACAATCTTTTTCATCAGTTCGTGGATTCCCATCAGCTGTTACTTTCCATGAAGATCGTCTTTGGTTTGGAGGAACAACTGATCAACCAGACGGCATTTTTGCATCGAAGACAAGTGAGTATTTTAATTTTGATGTTGATGATGCATCAGCTGATGACAGCATACAGTTTGCAATTAGTGCTGGAGAATTTAATACTATCCGTCACATGACATCATCACGAGACTTACAAATTTTTACTAGTACATCAGAGTTCTATATTCCTTCTTTTGCTGATAGTGCTTTAACTCCAACCAATGCACAGGTAAGAAGACAAACACCTTTTGGAACATCGCTTGCTCGACCTATGCCTTTTGATGGTGCAACATTGTATGTTCAAAAAGGAGGTAAAACTATTCGTGAGTTTGTTTATTCTGATAAAGAATCAGCCTATGTATCGACACCAATATCATTGCTATCATCTCATTTAATTGTTGATCCTGTTCAACTAACAGCTATGCGTGGTGCTTTAGCACGACCAGAGAGTTATGCTTTTTATGTAAACAACGATGGAACTGTCGCCGTCTTTCATTCTATTCGTAATGAAGAAAAAGCTGGGTGGACATTGTGGACAACCAAAGGTTCTTATCATTCTATGTGTACTGTTGATGAACGATTGTTTGCTGTTGTTGCTAGAGATTTAGGTGGTGGTACAACACGCTTTATGCTAGAAGAATTTCTTGATACTGCATCTGTTGATTGCAGTGATGACTTTAGTGGTTCGTCAGGTGTATTTACAACCAATACAATTTTTGATAACAACGCTGTTTTAGATGTTGTTGATGGCTTCAACTATCTCGGTTCGTTTACTCAAGGATCTAACCAAATCGATGTTTCTTCGGTAAATTCCTCCCTATCGTCGGCAGAGATTGGTTTTGGTTTTACATGCATCCTGACGACACTTCCTATTGATGCACAAGTTGATGGTGGTCCTTTGACAGCCGAACCAAGACAAGTTACTCGTGTTAATCTTGACCTTGTTGATTCACTTTCAGTTTCTGTGGGTAGTGGTGGAACATCGGTTCCTCTTATATTGCAAAAAGTTACTGATGATTTCTCAGATGGGTTTTCATTATTTAATGGCAAAAAGGAGTTTCGTATGCTGGGGTATAGCAGTGATCCAAGAGTTTTTATAACGCAGACGGCGCCAGTGGCTTTGCAGATTAACGGCATGATAGTGGAGATAGCGTTCTAATGTGTATTCCTGGTCCTCAATTATATTTATTTACAACGATTGCTTCAGGCATGGCGTCGTATCAAGCAAATCAATCAATGGCAAATGCTGAGATTAATGCATCGATTCGTACAGCTGAACGTATTGATCAAGAAAAACAAATGGCAAAGCTAAATGCTGAACAGGAAGAAACAGATCGTATGAAAAGTTTTTCTGAAAGCATGGCATCAAACATTGCTTTCCGTGCCTATCTTGGTCGTGATGCAAGCGATCCTTCTTTTAAAGCCTTTGAGAAATCAAACTATGAAACCTATGAAACAGATATAAAACGTATTGGCATACAATCAGATGCTATGGAAAAGAACTATAATTTAAAAAAGACTGAAACATTATCTTATTCAAAAGATCGTGCAAGGTCACTTCGCAAATCAGGGTTGATTAGTTTACTGTCAAATACAAGAACAGGAATTTCTGAATACAAATCACTTGATACAGGAGAATCTAACTAATGGCTGTCATCCGTGAAAAAAGTAGAATGTTTAATAAACCTATCGGCGTTGTAAAATCACAAGTTTTATCAGGGGAAGCTGAAACATGGAAAACAATATCAGAAACATCACAAGCTTTATCAGCACAAGTATTTAAACAATCAGCAATAGAAGCCGATCTTGCTGGACAAAGAAAAGCAATGTCAGCTGATATTCTAGATGATAACGGAAACATTATTAAAGCTGAATTGCCGTCAGGTATGGGGTTGATTGGTAAACGTGCTTTTGAAAAACAGATGATGAGCCGTTATCAAAACCAGTTGCAAGTGTCAATTGATAACAAAGTTATGATAGCCTTACAAGATAATCCTTCTGATTCAGAATCTTTCAATACATCAGCATCGATTGCTATTGGTGCTTTAAAAGATTCGGTTGATCCTGAGTTCCATGGATTTATTCAAGATTATGGTTCAGCTAAAATTTCAGCTGGAACCAATACAGCTTTACGAAATAAACTTCAGATTGAATCTGAACAACGCTATGCAGAAACATTTGAACTATCAACACAGATGGCAAATCAATCTATTAATGCTTTTTTACAAGGCAACAAAAGATTAGGTGAAGACTTACAGGCTCGTATTGAAAATATGTGGGTTGACGCCGTCAACAATAGAGATGCAACAGCGTCACAGAAAACAAATATAGTTGCTGAACTACGACGCAACATTATGAAAGCACGTTTAGGAGATGCTACAAGAGGATTTAATAGTGAAGAAATACAAGCAGTTGTAAGTGCTACAGCACAAGGTCGTGTTATTGATTTAGTAGATTCTGAAAGAATGGTTAAAACTGGTGTTTCATTCGATACTATTAAAACATTAATTGATAGCAATCCTCATGTTCTTGATAATGATACAATCGCACGGCACATAACATCTTTAGAACAAATACAAAAGAAACTTGAAAATGACCAAGCTGTTCAACTTGAAAATATAAATTTTCAAAAATTGTTAGCTACAGGGCAACAGACAGAAATAACACAAAAAAATATGAACGCTTATACATCTTATGTTTTTAATCAATCAGGAGTATCGTTTGATCCATCAAAGCCTTTAACATCTGATCAAATTATTCAATTAGTTAAAGATGAAAAGAACCAATTTTATACTATAATTGAGCAACAACAAAAGATACCTAAAGTTTTAGAAAATCATTTTACACGTTTAACTACTGGACAATTAGAAAATGATGAAGCTTTTGCTATGATGGAAATGTTTCAAAACATGAAAAACAATATGTCAAGTACAGGTATTCCTCGTGATATAACAAGTGCTTTTGGTTTAAAGCCTGGATTAAATGGTAAATTAACAGCGATTAACAATCTTATAACTTTTGATAACACAGCTGAAGGATTGAAGTTTGCTATTGATTCAGCAAATGTGCCAGAAAATTTACGTGTTAATAAAGCAATTGATTCAATAAATAGAGATATGAAACCTGATCAAGCGATTGAAACTTTTAAAGGTGCTAAAGCTTTTATGTTTCGTGAATTAGCTAAAGAATTTGGCGACAATTTAATTGCTAACGAAGTTGTTGATGAAACATTAATGTTAGCAAATATAACTGGTGCTGAAGATGCATTGGAGATAATGACGGCGACTGTTCGGCAAAAATGGGTGCAGTCTGCATACACTGTTGATTTACGTTCAGGTGGTACTGCTCTTCAAACAAGGTATTCTCCTGAAGTTATTTTTGGTAGTGGTACTTCTGTTTTGCAAAACTTTGAAGCAGAGGTTCGTAAACTAAGTGGTGTTAAGGATGCAGTTTTGGGTGAAAATGTTTTTGTTATGGTTGATCCTAATTCGGCAAACAGCAATGTGCGTTACTATTTGATGAAAGGTGAAGCTGGTGGATCGATTGAGCCTATTATTAAAAAGAATCCTAAAACACAGGAATCTGAAATGATTTCTATAGAATTAATTGAATACGCTGATCAAATGGATAAAGCGTATAAAGAAAGATTAAAACAAAATTTAGATTATACAAAATTAATTTACCAGGCAAATAAAGACTTAGAAGATTATCAATACCCTATTATGCCATCAATTGGTGGTGGTGGTTCTTATGAAGAAATTTATGGTATTGATGAATTGGAAGCATTTTAATGGCTGATCTTGGCAAACCTTTAGTAGCGTATGATAGTATGTCTATGGCTGAAGCCGATCCTTCTTTTTGGGATGGAATGTCAGCAACTTATGGTTATCAATACCGACCAATCATGGGTGCTTTATATGGTTCAACATTTGAAGAAGATGAAAACTTTGATATTTTTCAACATCTTTCTTTAGGTGATTTAGAAAATCGTAACAGAGTTTCGTTTCTCACACAGGCACGTTCTAAAGATCATTTAAATTATTTAAGAAACCATGCTGATAAAATGCAGAACAATCGTGATGTTATGTCACGAACAGGTTGGGGTTCTATAATTACAGCTGGTATTCTTGATCCTGTTAATCTTCTTTCATTGCCGTTCAAAGGTGTAACAATGACAGCCAGAGCAATTAGTGGTGCTAAATCAGGTTTTGTTATTGGTGCTGGAGTAGAAGCTATACGTGCGCCTTTCGATCCTGATAGCAGTCTTATGGAAACAGGCGTAAACATTGCTGGATCAACAGCATTGGTTGGTGTGCTTGGTGGATTGACAGGCGTAAGAGGATCGTTTCGTCATGCAAAACGTTTTGGTGATGACCAACAAGCTGTTGCTAAAGCAATTGATGAAACACGAACAACACCTTTTAATTATAAAGATAATCGTTTTGTTAATTCTTCTTTGTTTCAAGCTGTGACGTCGTCATTCAAACGTGTTATGCAATCATCGGCTCCTCAATCAACAAAAAAATTAATGCTTCAAATTGGTGGTGATGGTAGTTTAACACACGCTTTTAATATGGCTGGTCAAGGTATATCAGCAGTCTTTCAGAGATCGGTAACATATTTTGGCGATTATATAGCGCACTCTAATAAGATGACAAATATATACCATGATTTTTTAAAAGGTGCTGGTGAACGAATACCTTGGGGGTCAAAAGATTTTAAAGAGTTTGCTGATCGTCTTGGAAGAGAAAGAATATTAAGGGAAGCTGATGCTAGTCGTCCTCGTTTATCCGTTCACGAAGAGCGTTTTATTGATGAGATGGATTTGTTCTATACAAGATATGGTGTTAATATGTTGGACAATGGAATGTTGGCAACACGAGATTCTATTGGGAAAACAATTACACGATTAAAATCAACGATTGATGATTTATCTAATCAATTAAAAACAGAAAAAAATGTAAAGGCTCAAACACAAATAAAAAAAATGCTTGGTAAAAATAAAGCTAAATTAAAAGATGCTGAAGATTTATTAGACACTGATTATAACCCAAAATATCAAGGTGTGTATTTTCCTCGGTATTTTAAAATAGATTCTATTGCTAATAATGTTGATAAATTTAAAGGTATTTTGCGTCAATGGTATATTGATAATCCTCTAGGCAATCAAACAAGTCAAAGTGTTGATGAAGCTGTAAACAAAACTGTTGATAGAATTTTAAACAAAGCAACTATGGAAGATGACTTTATGGGTCATGGTTTATCAAAACATCTACGTCATAGAGAACTTGATATCCCTAATCATTTGATTCTTGATTTTATTGAAACTAACCCTCTTGATGTTGCGATGTATTACATTATGCGTACAGGATCAAAAATTGAATTTGCAAATACTTTTAAAGGAAAATCAATCAACGATCTTATTGATGAAGAACAACTAGCTATGGTGCGATCAGGTATGGATGATACAGCAATAGCTAAAACTACATCAGATATATTACATATGTATGATCGTGTCGTCGGCACAGCTGTTCATAGACCTGATGCTTTGAACAGAAGAATATCACGAGCGTTAACTGATTGGACAGCTTATGTTTTTCTTGGTCGTGCTGGTCTATCATCATTACCTGAACTTGGTATGATTATTATGCAACATGCTAGTAAACAAGGACCACTCGGATGGCAAAATATTGGTGGCACATTATCTGGTTTAAAAGACTTAAAGGCTTTGGGGTTAAGTGCCAAGGAGGTTCAGTTAGCTGGTGAAGCTTTGGATATGGTTCTTGGCATGGCACACAACCGAATGTATGAGGATTATTTAAGAAATCCTTTTGTTAAAGGTGTCTCAAAATTAAATGAACAGGGCAAACGTGCTTTCTATACAATGAACGGATTAGCACCTATTACTCAAACAACTAAAATGATGACAGGTGTTTTAGGTCAGCATACTTTAGTGGATCGATGCATTAAACTTGTCAACGGCACACTTGATCAGGAAGGTATTGAGTTGTTATCACGTTATGGTTTAGTAATGCGTGATGCTAAAAAAATTAAAAGGTTGTTTGATGACGGCGTCATTGAAACATCAGAATCAGGTAATTTAATTGTTGCCAACACCGAAGCATGGGGTGATGTTAATGAAGCTCTCGTTCGTAAATTTCGTGGTGCCTTAAATACTATGACACGCAACACAATTATCAATGCAACGCCAGCAGATAAGCCAACAATTATTGATGGTGTTGTGTATGCTAAAATGAATCCAGCATTAAGAGCATTAGGTTTTAAAGTTGATAAACGATCAAGCTTTGGTGATACAGAAATGGTTCGTATAGAAAATGGTTTGATGGCTTTGCCATTTCAATTCTGGAACTATACATTAGGTGCAACAACAAAAATACTTGCCAGCAGTTTTGATGCTGAAAGAACAGGCAAGGTAGCTGGGTTTACTACAATGATGGCACTTGGTTATCTAACCTTATACTTAAAGAATCCTGGTTCGTTTAATCGTATGGATTATGAAGATCAGCTTGCTCGAGCTATTGATCAAACAGGCATTACAGGAATTTACAGCGATTTGTTTTATATGGGTTTGCATGCACGGCATCGTATGGGTGACATGGATCGTGACGATACGTTTATTCAACCTAAGTATCGTGTTGAAGCTAGTCCATTAGGTGCTGGTTTGGAAAGTACGGCTGATTTTGCTGGTGCAACACCAAGTTATTTATTTGATATTGCTGATACGATTAATCATTTTGCTGAAGGAGAAACAGATGAAGGTATTCGTCAAGCTTTACGTTCAGCACCTTTATCAAGTTTATACGGAATGAGAACACTTATGGGTGAAACTTTAGATTTAACAGGCGTAGGAAGATATTAAATGTGTTGGTTAAAATTTATTAGTTTTTTTAAAAAATATAATAAAGAAATAAAATATTTAAGTGGTAAAAAATGAGCAAAGATGAATTAAAAATCAGTGATGACAGCCATATCAATATTCCATTACGCAATTTAATATCTATGATTGCTCTTACTGGCTTATCGGTTTGGCTTTACTTTGGATTAACTGAAAGGCTTACGTTCCTCGAACATCAAATGGAGATGCTTACAATTGAAGTAGAAGAAAATGATACATGGATAGATGGATGGGAGCCACCTAAATCTGTAAGTGAAAGTATTGTTCGCATGAGAGATATTGAAATTCAATTAAAATTATTAGAACAAAAAGTTACATTATATACTGAAGATGTAATGATTGAGTAAGTTATGAGGGGTATTTTTAGCATGGGTGCCATTGATATCCCTCACCAAACAAGGTTTTTGTGTGTAGAAATTATTTTAACTAGCAATTAGGGTGCGATTATGGCTTTAGATATTAGTGCAACAAGTCCAAGAGTTCAATACACAGTAGGCAGTTCGTCGACGACAACCTTTGCTTATGGGTTTCCTATCTTTCAAGAAGCTGATCTCAAGGTTTATGTTGATTCAACACTTAAAACTTTGACAACACATTACAGTGTAACAGGTGAGGGTACAACATCTGGTGGCAATGTTGTTTTTGGTAGTGGTCTTACAAATTGTACTGTTACAATTTTTCGAGATGTTGAGATTGCTAGGACAACTGATTTTCCAACTTCAGGTTCATTTCAGGTTGGTTCATTAAATACAGAACTTGATACAATCACTGCTGTTCAACAAGAACTTGAAGATAAAATTAATAGATCGGTACGTCTTGACGATGAAGACAGTGCTGTTGCAATGACATTGCCGTTAAAGGCTGATCGTATTGGGAAGATACTAGGATTTAATTCTTCTACAGGAGTTCCAGAATCTTTTGTATATCTTACTAATGAAAATACTGTTGCCTTAGATGGATTAACAGCTGGTACTGTATTAGCCAGCAAGTATGTTCTTGTAGATAGTAATAAAGATATAGGAACTTTTAGGAATATAACTTTATCAGGTGAACTTGATGCTGGTTCATTAGATGTTTCTGGTGATGCTGACATTGACGGAACATTAGAAGCTGATGCTATTACGATAGGTGGAATAACATTAGCTGAAACGATTGCCGATACAGTTGGCGCAATGGTTAGTTCAAACACAGAAACAGGAATTACAGTTTCTTATGAAGATGGTGACAATACTCTCGACTTTGCTTTAGGAGCATCACAGACAACGATTACATCTTTGTTAGCTACCGATATTAAGATTGGAGAAGATAACGAAACAAAGATAGATTTTGAAACAGCCGATACAATCAACTTTTATGCTGGGAATGAAAAACAATTAATACTTACTGATGGTGCATTAACTCCTGGTTCTAATGCAATCCTTGATTTAGGAACTGATGCTCTTGAATTTAAGGATGCGTATTTTGATGGCACTGTTGAAGCTGATGCTATTACAATAGGTGGAGTGACTTTAGCTGAAACTATAGCTGACACTGTAGGAGCAATGGTAGGTTCAAATACTGAAACAGGTATTGCTGTAACTTATGAGGATAGTGATAATACTTTAGATTTTGTTATTGGTGCTGGTTCGATTGTCAATTCAATGTTAGCTGATGATGCCGTTGGTGCAGATGAGTTAGCCAGTAATGCTGTTGTTACAGCTTCTATTGTAGCTGATGCAGTAACTGGAGCCAAGATAGCTGATGATGCTATTAACTCAGAACACTACACAGATGGAAGTATAGACACAGCCCATATTGCAGATGACCAAATCACACAGGCAAAGATGGCTGATGATGCTATTGGTGCTGACCAACTTGCATCAAGTGCCGTCGTCACAGCATCTATTGTTGATGATAATGTAACGCAAGCTAAGATTGCTGACGATGCTGTCGGTGCAGACCAATTAGCAAGCAGTGCTGTAGTCACAGCTTCCATTGTGGACAATGCTGTAACTTTGGCAAAGATGGCTGGGTTAGCTAGAGGTAAATTGATTACAGGTGATAGCAGTGGTGACCCTTCAGCTTTAGCAATTGGAACCAATGGTCAGTATCTAAAATCTGATGGCAGTGATTTGGTTTGGGGTTCGGCTACTATATCGGGATTGGCTTGTGATGATTTAACGGTTGGTGATGGTGCTGTTACTCTTTCTACATCGGCTGGTGATATAACCATTGATGCACAAGGCAATGATACGGATATTATTTTTAAAGGTACTGATGGTAGTTCAGACACAACTTTTCTTACACTAGATGGAAGTGATGCTGGTACAGCCACATTTAACCACGATATAAAACTTTCTGATAATAGTAAAATTTTTGTTGGGAGTGGTGATGATTTAGAAATCTACCACGATGCCAGTCATTCTTATGTTGTAGATAATGGAACTGGAGGATTGTATGTAAGAGGTTCTGCCTTTGTAAATATCGGTTCAACGGCTGGTGAAAGTTATGTGAGTGGCGTAGAGAATGGTGCAGTTTCTTTATATTATAATGATACTACTAAATTAGCAACTTCTAGTGATGGAATTTCAGTTACTGGTAGCTTAACGGCAACAACAACAGATAATAGTGATACACTTGTATTAATATCAACTGATGCTGATGCAAATTCAGCACCTAACTTAGATTTCTATAGGAACTCATCAAGTCCAGCCGATGGTGATGGAACTGGTAAGATTACTTTTAGAGGAAGAAATGATAACTCTCAAGATGTAGATTTTGCTACAATAGATACTTGGTCAACAGATGTTTCTGATGGCTCAGAAGATGGTGAGTGGATTTTACGGACTATGACTGCTGGTACATCTAGGAATAGAATTGTGGTTAGTCCAACTGAAACAGTCTTTAACCAAGAAGGTATTGATGCTAACTTTAGAGTTGAGGGGGATAATAATGCTAACCTTTTTAAAGTTGATGCAGGAAATGACAGAGTTGGCATTGGTGGTGACCCTTCAGTTGGATTTCATGTTTCTTTAAGTGCAGGTGGTGACCACATAGCAGTAATAAATAATGCAAGTAGTTCTTCACCCTATGTTTTAAATTTAAAAACTACTGCTGCTGCAACAGATGACAATACTAGAACATTTATAATGTGTGAAGATTCAAGTGCTGTTCGTGCTATGATTTATGCAGATGGGGATATGAAAAATCACGATGGAACTTTTACATCAATATCTTCTGATGAAAGATTAAAATCAAATATTACTGATGCTAACTCTCAATGGGATGATATAAAAAATATTAAATTTAGAAACTTTAAAAAGAAAGATGACATTGCTCAATATGGTGCAGACAAAGCAAAAACTTTAATTGGTGTTGTCGCACAAGAAGCAGAATCTGTAACTCCAAAACTAGTTCAAAATCGTGACCCTCTGGCAGAGGAAATAAAATTAAATTCTGTTTTTGGAACTTTATATAAAGATGGTGATGAAATACCAGAAAATAAACAGATTGGGGATGTTAAAGAGGTTAAAGAACAAGTAAAAGTTTTTAAAGACAGTATTTTATTTTGGAAAAGTGCAAAAGCACTTCAAGAAGCTATGACAAGAATTGAAACATTAGAAACATCAAATGCAGATTTAATTAAAAGAGTAGAAGCATTGGAGAATGCGTAGATGAAATCAGCATCAGCAAGACTTGATACTCATGAAGCCGTTTGTGAAGAGAGATGGAAGGAAACTATTATGCGTATAAGAAGACTTGAACATTTGGTATTAGGTAGTGGTGGTGCAACTATCGTTTTATTATTGGGATTAATATTAAAATGAGTATTGTATCAGCTTTAGTTGGTCCTGTTACAGGATTGCTTGACAAGTTTGTAGAAGATAAAGATCAGAAAGCAAAGCTTGCTCACGAGATTGCTACTCTTGGCGACAAACATGCACAAGAATTAGCCTTGGCTCAAATATCTGTTAACAGAGAAGAAGCAAAAGGAAACTGGTTTCAGTCAAGTTGGCGTCCAGCAACTGGATGGTGCTGTGTTGCTGGTTTTATGGTGAACTTTCTTATTTCGCCTTTGATGTCGCCGTTTGGCGTCGTCATTCCCCAAGCCGATACAAGTGTTATGCTTCCTGTTTTAATGGGTATGCTTGGTATTGGAGGTTTAAGATCGTTTGAGAAAACAAAAGGGGTTGCCAAATGATGAACCTTGTTGATGTCATTAAAGAAGACGAAGGCTGTGAGTTAAAGATGTATAAAGATACAGTAGGTGTTTGGACAATAGGTTATGGTCATAACTTGGAAGAAGGCATCGACCAGGAAACTGCTGAGTTTATTCTTAGTAGAGACTTGGAGAAACATTCACAAGAATTAGATAAACATAAACCACATTGGAGACAGTTACCTGATAATGTGCAGATTGTTGTTTTATCAATGCAGTTCAATATGGGATGGAATCGTTTTTCAAAGTTTGTAAAGTTTTGGCAAGCGATTGAATCCGATCCTATTGATATTAACGAAGCTTCTATCCAAATGGAAGATTCTAAATGGTGGGATCAAATAAAATCTCGTGGTCCTAAGTTACAAAATATTCTTTTAGGCAATCACAGCTGAAACTTATATGGGTATTAGTAGTTTTACTGCAAGGCACTGAGATAACAGAGGAGATTTACTTCAATGATTTGGATTTGTGCCTTGAATTTTCATCCAAGATACGTAAACAGAACACCCATCAGCGTGTCGCTGGCGATAAGGTGTTTATCAAGGCTTACTGCATTCCTAAGAAAGCAGAGGAATAACTAGGTCACAATCATACATAGACTATAGTTTCTACCCCTCTGAGGGTCTTTATATGGACACGTTTAACTAAACATTCCGTCTTTTTGGAAAGGGCTTGTTGTGTTTACAAGTAACTATCTGATCTTCGATAATTGCCTGACCTGTTACACCAGCATACCCAGCAATATCAATCCAGTTATCTAAATGTTTTGGATTTTCCATAATCCTAGCCATCTTTACACCCATCATCATCATTCCAACTTCTTCAACGCTGATGTCGACGCCTAATATAGTTGACCATAACTTTGATATGCGTAAGAAATGTTCTCTTGGATGTCCATAGTTAGGACCACGATCATCAATCGCATCTTTAGCTTTTTGAAGTATGTCATTTGCTTTCACGTTTAATTCTCCTGTAAAAATAAATATTAAAACCAAAAGATATAATAATAATAATTGGCATCATGAATACAAAAAGATACACGTTGATCTCTTCGTATGATATACCTATAAGAAAGGCGAACCAAAACAAAGCATGGACACACCAATCAAATAAAGTATCAATCCATTCTATTCCAGAGTTAGCCATTTTTATCTGATCCTACCATTTGGAAATACATTAAACGATCAACTCTATTAACAGGCCTATTACGAACAAGTTTATTATCAGGAACAAGACGTTTTTTATTTCCACTTGATGTATGTGGATATTTTTTTTGACCATCATAATCAGACATCTCATCTAAAACATTTCGTGTTAGTACAGCTATTGTATTATTAAAAGATATACGACCATATTTATCATACTCTTCGGCTCTTGGATCGTCAACAAACTGACCTTTCGCCCAATTCTCAGATAGACGTTTCTTCTTTGGTACATGTTTTGGTAAAGTCCATGATGGTTTATGCCATTGCGATTGTTGTCTTGGAGCATTGTTTGGTTTCTTTTGATACAGAATGTTTTTTGTTTGATCTACAGTAAGTCCAAATTTCTTAGCAACATCTTCTGTAGTGTGTATTTTATCATGTTTGTATCGTTTTAATAACATTCCTTTTTGATGAAATGCTTTAACTTGTTTTTTAAAATCTTCTGAATATTTTGTCATTTATTTTTCCTTGTTTGTTTCTCCAATAATAAATCAACATTATAACGTGATAAAAATTTAACGCCTGATATTGTTATAGTTTCAATACAATGTTTTTTTATAAGTCTTTTAATAGCGTCAGACGTTATTTTATTTTTATCTAATGGACCAGCCATGTCGTCTAATCTTTTAGCAAGACTAGCATAAGATGTTAAATCTAACATTTCGACATAGCTTTTAGATGCATCGTTTAATTTAGAATGGTACGTCATTATCTGATCCATCATAATTAGTTTGTTTAGGTAATGGTTCAGCTGTATTATCTTCTTGCTTTTCTCCATTCATTCCTACGATGTTTGATTCTGTTCGGTCTGATACTGCAAGTTTTATATAAGGAGTGCCATCAGCTTTTTTATTAACCCATCCAGCTAAACGTCGTTCACCAAATTTATTGGTTCCATATTTTGGTTGATTTGGATTGTCTGTTATATCATTGATATAAAAGTTAGACATCTTTAACCAAATAGTATTGTATATTTCACCATCTTTTGTTTTTTGTTCTAACATTAAAGCATCAGATTCAACGCCTTTATTGTTAATAGTTCCTAATGCTTTAACATTTGTGCCAGCATGAGGTTGCCATAGTACACCACTATCGGTGTTATCGTAAGTATTGTCTTCCATTAGAATGGGTCCTCTTCGTTTGTTGTTGTGTCCATAACATTTTCAACTTTAATTTTTTCTGTTGATGGTTTTTCTGGACGTTGTGAACCTTGGTTGCCGTCGTCATCTGCTGATGAGAGAGCAAATAAGGTTGATAAGGAGTATCGCTTGGCGTAAGTAATTGCTGATCCAAGTTTTTGAGGGTTGTTTCTATCAGCACAATAACAAGGTATAGATATTGTCCAACGTTCTTTTGTTGGTACAAATTCCATAACAGCTTCAATGATAAGAGTGCCACCTTCTGTGATAGATGATTTGAAATAATGTATAATATTAAATTGATTTGCTTGTGAACATGCACTTAATACTTCTTCCAGATCAGCGTAATCATTTTTAAAATGAGGGTTGTTTTTCTTTTTTAAAGCTTTAATACCCATACGTTGAAAAGCTAAGAAAGCTTCAGGTAAATCTTTTGGATGTGGTTTTCCTGGTGCTTGTTTTATTTTTGTTACTGTGTTATTTTTTGACATGATGGTCAACTCCTTGGTTATCATTAAGAGAGTGTAGTTACGCTACATTCTCTTTTTTATTGAGGACTTTTATAGATCGCCGTCCTGTTTTAGAGCGAGTAATTTCTAGTTTATCACAATAAGCAGTGTGAATGTCGTCTGTAACATGAGACAGTAATGTTTTCTTAGCTGTATCAAACAGATCAGCATCCTCTTTCTTATCAAGATAAGTATGTACTGAGTTCATAAATTCATTATTAGAAGATTTGTCGACGGCAATCTTATCATCGATAAGAATGTCATCAGTTGCTACAACTTTTAAAGGTTCGCTGGTTTTTTGTGGTGGAATATTGTTATGAACATATGTCCAAAACTCAACAACCGATCGCATAATTTCTTTGAAATAGTTTGGACTGTAATTAATTTTAACAGCTTCATGCCTATTGTTACCAAACAATACAGACAAATAACAATACTCAACACCGAACACATGCATGTATGTTTGCACTTGTGGCATGTAGGTTTCAGTAACATTACGCATAGTATTTCTATCATAGGTATGCTTGGCTTCAACAATATAAAGATATCCATTATCATCAAAGACAGCACAATCAGCTGTGCATTTTAAAGGAACAAAACTACTGTATTTAATTCCATACGTTGATTGGTACTCTGTTTCAGAAGTATCAGGATGTAAAACATTATTTTGAAACAATTTAAGATTTAATGATTCTGTTTCAATTCCTATTTGAACAGGAATACTGTCAGATAAATCTTCAGATTCTTTTCTTCCTGTCTTAACTTCCCATAACTCATACCATTTATTTTTATCCATGATTTTGACAACGTCTGAACCACCAATAAAACCTTTTCTATTCATACTTATCTCCTTGGTTATAGTTTATTTATGCACTATTTTATGCAGTTAATCAAGTGTTATGGTGCGTAAATGCAGTAATTCATGCAAGTTTTTACGCACTTCTATGTCACGTTCTATAGGTGCATAAATTTCAGCATACGTCGGCCAGAAAGAATTATGCCGTGCTAGTTTTCCAATCTGATAAATAAAAAGATCAGCTGGTATTTCTTTACACATACTTAATGTTACTTTTATTTTTGATTCTAGGTCTTCCTGTGTAACATTAGGTCTTTGTTGAAGGTTGTACATAATAAATAAATTCTCACGCATTTTATCATCAGGCAATGGAACCATTGATTGTTCAACAGTCTTTAAAGCTACAAGTAAGTTTTCTTTTGTAGGGTTTAATAGATTGTATCGTACAAATCCTTTACTAAAATCTTTGTTATGCATAACATCTATTTCAATCTGATAAGCTAAGTCCGAACGCACTTGCGAGAGAAGTCTTTCCTCTGTTTGATTTGGTTTTTGTTTTGCTAATACTACACTTGCTGAGTTCTTCTCTTGATTTGTTAGCAATGTTAACGCCTTGGATTCTTCGACACCAACTTTGGTAACAGGCAAAGGGTGAGTGGACGACGCCTTTATCTTTCCAATAACGTTTATATTTTTTAATTTCTGCATTGTGATCTATACCTCCTAAATGTGGTAGTTCATTATCTATGATTTGTTTTTGATCTTCTGAAGGATTCCAAGTATCGAACACACTTACAAGCTGGCTCTTGTCGACGTCTTTATTCTTGGTTACTTCTAGGTTAGTGTCCATCTCTCGGACAGGGGTGTCCAGCTGTCGGACAGGTTCTTTGCGTATAACTTTAAGGTCGTATAAAAAACTGTAGTGATTAGATCGACCACGATTAGCATGTCGCTGTATAAGTTTCATGTCTTCAAGCTTCTTTAACTTAACATGAATTGTTGATCGTGATACACCAGAAGTTTTAACAAGATAATCTATTGATGGAAAGCAATGCCCTGTTTTTTGATTCTCACAATCAGCAAGACATATTAATATCCATTTCATAATGCCGTCGCTTAACTCCAGTTTCATTGTTGCCATATGTCTTTCAAAACTCATTTGATTTCCTTTACTTTGTATTAAAACTTGTAATGCATAAAAGCATCATGTATGTTTTAATTGACTCCCATCAAGAGCTACCTCGCTCTGCTACCTAAACCCTAGTGTGTCGCAACGCTAGGGTATTTTTTATATCTCTTCTTTAGTTAAATAAGTTGACATAATATTTTCAACATCATCTACAAGACTTTCAAATTCATCTTGCTTTTCAGGTGTGTAAACAAGACTACCATTACCATCTTCCATAACTACTGGATCAGATGATGCGTATTCTAAAATGTAGTTAGCTATTTCTGCATATAAACCAACCCATTTCTCTGTTGGTATAATTACTTTAGACATAGTTCATATCTCCCCATTGTATTGCCATGGCTCTTGCAATGCCGTTATAAAATTTACTGCGTATCTTCCATCGGTCTTTAGATGGTGGTGCTTTATGGCACTCATCTCTGGCTGTACTTCCATTTACAGTACCAGTTGGTATGAGTTTGGGTAGGTTCTTGAGCCATAGACAAGTTCTCTTCTTCACATTGTCAGCACTGTCGTCGTCATTGGCGAACTGCCAAGGCTGTATGCTTTGAGAAAATGGCTGGTAGTTTTTAATTCTTTGCTTTGCATGTTTGTGCATTACTGGATTTTCTACAGCAATTCTTGGTACGTCAGCATTAAGAAGTTCTGAAAATAATTTAGCACCATCTTCAAGTTCGTTCCACATTTGTTTAAGTGTTTTGTTGGGTGGTGGTTTACTCAGCCATCTTACACCTGAATTACAGAGTCGAGTGCAAGGTGGATGAGCAACCATAAGCATATCCCAGCTGTCTGACCTCAGAACATTTAGTACATCATCTTGGATATGTTTGTTTGTTGGTACATCTGATGGGAGGACATCACATGACCAAGCATCGTGACCTTGATCGATAAAAGCTTCTCGAACAACGCCTGATGTTTCACAACCTATCAATACTTTCATTAAGTTTTCTCCTTAAAATTGCAAGTGCTTTGTCATTATTAATATTGACACAAAGATAGGCATCACCTGATCTTTGTTTCATTACAAGAACATCACGTTCATAGCCTTGTGTTTTTTTGTGGAGAATTTTATGTATGAATGACCAACCTTTGCCGTTGGTTTGGTATTTTGATTCAACAATTAATCGTTCATTAAGAACAGTGATTTCAACATCACCAGGAAAGTCGGCAAGCTGACCAGATAAAGGTTGTCGTCTTGCTTGCCATCCCCAAAGGTTAAGTATGTTTACCCACCAATGTTCGTGGTAAGTTCCTTTTCTTTTATTTGAGTTTGTCAATTGTAATACCTAGTCCAAGTGCATCAAGCCAGCAACTAAACATAAATCCTGATGGCACTCGTACATATGTCTCCCATTTTTGAACAAGGCTTGGTTCGCATCCAATGTCAAAGGCTAAATTTTCTTGGCTTATACCTTGTTCATTACGATATTCACGAAGCTTTGTGATTATCTTTTCCCAATTCTCGGTTACTTGAATTGGTTCTTTGTAGTGAGTGAAGTGCATCCATAACCTCTTTTGCTGTATTATACCTCAACTCTGAACCTTTCATAGTACGATAGTAAGTAGACGTCGGCACACCTGATTCTTTAAAGGCTTCTAATATTGGCACGTTTATCTCGAGTGCTTTTTTAATTAACGTTACTATATATGGTTCCATATTTATACTCTACTGCATTAATGCAGTGGTTACAATTATTTTTTAATATTAACTAAAGTCGAAAGAACCGATGGGATATTTGGGGGTCCCATCGGCACTTTCTTTTTTCTTATGGTAGATAACTGTCTAAGTCTATTGAGAATTTCCAGCCTGATAAATTATCATCCATTATTTCTGAGATGTATTTGAACTCACTTTCAATTTGTTCATTGGTTCTAACACCTTCAAACTGAAAAGTAATAGTAGCTTTCGCCGTCACATTTACTGTTTGCAGTTCTGCTTTTTTAAATTTAATAACTTTGCTCATACCACTCTCCTTTCATCGTAATCTAAAATCATTTCTGTTTCAGCTTGGGTACGAACTTTTGCTTGCTTTTCTGCTTCATCAGCCATAGCATCAAGCTTTGCATTAACTTCAGCTTCGAGTGATTCTAAATGTCCGTGATTAAGAGGATAAAAATATTCTTTTAAACGATTTATATATGACGCTACAATAATTGGATCTTCGGTAGCATAACATATTGTGTCGCATAAAACTCTTTCATTTCTTTCATCTATATACTGCATAAATAGTTCTCCTTGGTTAATTATATAGTATTATACTGCATTAATGCACCTAATTAAGCAACCTTTAATTGTTCAAATTGCTGTAAATTATTGCAATAATTCATGGAATCTTTGGCATGTGTAATAGCATCCCAAAGTATTTTTGGTTGTTCTTTCATAGCAGAAATCCATAATTTCATATAGGTAATACAATCTTCTGTTGGTTGTGATGCAATACCTAATTGTGATGAAAGAAATGCTGATGTCATTTCAGCAATCAGTTCTTCAAATGCATAGTCTTTTCTTTTGCGTGAGAAGTTTCTATTCAATCTATTCTTTTTACCTGTCCAATGAGAAAGTTCATGGAACAGTGTAGAATAATAAAACAATTCATCTTTAAACTTACTGACATCAGGCATGTTAATTAAATCTTGTGATGGTCGGTAATATGCTTTGTTTTCTTTATGAATAATGACAGCTTTTGTTGATGATATATATGTTTGAACGGCGCGTCTTTTATCTGGGTTTATTGAATACACTGTTTTAAATGGTTGATCGCTTTCAATACTAGAAAGACCTTTGACCTGGTCACGATTAAATACAGCCCATGTTTTAAATCCTTTAAGGAATCTATTGTCATCGTCATCCTTTATTAATTTGGGTTGTAATATATATTGGTCAAATGCTGATGCTGATTGTCCACCAAGATTGCCGCCGATTGCTTTCCATTGCTGATAGGTTCCCCATTGATTCGATGAATAGCCTTGCATGTCTTTACACATCCAAAGCCATATTGAATTTAATCCTTGATACTGATGTCCTTTAATGCTGATTGGCATACTAAAATCGTTCTGATGCCAAGGCATAACCCAGCTTTGACTGCACTCTTCAATGCGTTCAATCATTTTCTTCAGGATACGTTCAGGTTTACTCATTAGTTTTTCTCCACTTCATTTATAAAAAAATCTCTATGAACATGCTGTGGTGCATAATTTTGTGGATAATTTGAGCCAGCATATTCATCAGCTATATTCTCTGCTTTCTTTTTTGCATTTTCTTTTGATGTAGCATCGATGTATATTACAACACCTTCTTCACAACATATTGATACTTGATATTCATACAATTTAGGTTTACTCATCATTTATCTCCTTTAAATATAGCTTTCTTAGCTTTTCAACGTATGCATTATGTTTTTCCATTGATGGTATAACTATGAATAAATGGACAATACAATTACCAATTATTCCTATGAATATTAATTGCCATATGCCTGACCAACTACCCATGATCTCTGGATAGTGATGAAGCATTACAATTATTTGTAAGCTGATAAAGATTCCAAACCATAATGCTAGTTTCATTTCTCTACTCCTTTAATATGAATTATTGATGGATGTTCTGACGCCGTCATTACTACTACTAATACAAGCTAGACGGCGAGGTCTTTAGGTTTGCGAGTTACCCTTGAAGCGAGATTTCCTAGACGGCATCCCCAGCTACAAATTGTAGTTACTTCAACAAGGAGTTAATTCTCAGGTAACTCGCAAACCTAAAGACTATTGTTTTATAAGATTGGTTTTATTTCTATGCGAGTGTTTGCATCTTCCATGTTTTTTATTTTGTTTATAATCTTTACAGCATGGAAAAAGTATTTGGTTTCTCTGATTGTGTAATCAGTCCAATGCGTTGTGTTATATCTTACACTCACCACTACCTTATACATATTATACACTCCTTTATTTCGTAACCAACTTTATTAACTCGACAAAAAAAAGAGCCGACATTTCTGCCGACTCTTTAGGGAGGTTATTTTGATGCAATTAATTTATCGATTTCTTCCAACTCAGCTAGTTGGTTCTTAGTAACCTTGGACTTTTTATTCTTAGTCCATGTTTCGCCGACAAAGTGTGAATGAACAGCTAAATCTGCTTGATGTCTTAGTTCTAGTTCATCTAATTCAGCTTGCATGTTTTTGTAGACGTCGAGTTTCTTTGACATCTGATTAGTTGTCACTTCACTACCAGCATTTTCAGAGCGAAGGACGACTAATTCACCCTTAACCTCTGACATTTGCTCAACCTTCCAACTGATTGCGTTGTTAGAAGTAAAGCATGCGTCTCGTGCCATTTGACCTCTTAGATATGCAAAGTTATCTCCTGCGTGGTGGTTAATAACTGCTGTTTTCAAAGATGTTAGTTCTGTAAGTGATTTATTTTTAGGCATTTTCTAGTACTCCTTGGTTTAAATCGATGGGAATTACCATCATGTGGAAACCAAAGCATCACTTTTTACACCTACAAGCTACTGTTCGCCAAGCCGAAGGCTTAGCATCTAGCGAACAGCAATATAAAGTCTGATACATTAACTTTACGGATTCTTGGAGCGCATAGTTAATTGTATCAGATAAAGAGTTATGCTGACTTGGAGCATGATTCTTAGGTAATTCGCATGGATTTAAATCTTTAGGAGTAGTTTAAATGGCTAGGAATAAATCACTTTTACAGAACTTCATCTTTGAAAACAGTAGTTATGGTTTTAGTAGTCTTTTAGTTGGTTTTTGTCAGGAGATAACTTTCTTTGCATATATTAGAGGTTGGATGGCATGAGTTTTACGCACGCTTAACTTATGGCAACGCAATCAATTGGATGTTAGGTTGTGCTGGCTGAGATTAAGGGTACTTGAATTAGTCAGTTCTTTGTTCTGGAAATGATGGGAGTGATTAGTGACACTTAGCATAGGGCAAAGAAACTCGACGTCGTATAAAAACACGCATGGTGGGTTGGATGAAATAGGAGTTAGACATCACAGATTTAGATGTTTATTTATACTTTGTCGTCTTGTGAAACTGCGACTTATAATAACAAGTTCATGGGTGCTTAGTACCAATCTGAGTTTCGATACATTAATTGGAGCATAATGTACCGTACTTAAGAGTTGGTAGACATGGCATCTTAGGCTCTTTATTTGGTCGAGGTAATACGATAAGCTACCATTCGCTCCTTTGCGAATGGCATCTATTATCTTTTGTGTGTTGACAGGGTGCATATTTAGTCTGTAAAGAGGGGGACATAGGGGGTGTTTGCCAAATGAATAAGATAGATACAAGTCGGACATTGACGGCGAAACAGACGGCTTTGGTTGATACGTTGGTAGCAAAAGGATGTTCGATTAAAGATGCAAGTCTTGAAGCTGGCTACGCAACAGGAGACAGTGGGAGAGTGACAGCTAGTAAAGCTTTGCGACTGAAGCATGTCCAAGCATATATGATGACGAGGATTCAAGAAACCCTCGGACTTAACGCTACGACTGCTACAGCAAAGCTTATTGAACTCGCTCGTGGTGCTAAGAGTGAGTACGTTCAGCTTGAAGCAAGCAAGGATATCTTAGATCGTGCTGGCTTTAAAGCACCAGATAAACACATGCATCTTCATGCTGGAGACATCAGCGTTAGTATTGATTTAGGGTAACGCAGAACTAATCATCAAAGATAGATTGGTGCAAGCACTAGTTTATTTCGTCTCGTTCTTACTCGACAAATGTTTTACGCTCTTCGATCGTTAGCATTGGGTAGGGGGGTC
>VTLG01013063.1_pt1 | contig 26954 bp, 28 predicted proteins | sample 4694571 | NCBI WGS metagenome assembly VTLG01 (sample SAMN12604809, study PRJNA352737) | marine metagenome | biome: ENVO:00000447; feature: ENVO:00000209|ENVO:00000569|ENVO:01000036; material: ENVO:00002151; isolation source: viral sequences binned using virsorter ...
GTGGTAACTTCCGAGTTGGAGACTTCTTCTCCGTTGACCAGTTGACTGGTCGTGCTACATTGGATGCTTCTGCGTTCAACCTTTCTGGTTTGACAGAATTGAGACTTGGTGCGATTGGTGGTCAGGTTGGTGAGGCGATCAACGAATTCTCCTCTGATGAGACACTCGCTGGTAACTCAAACACTGCTTGTCCTACTGAATTTGCGGTTAAAGGTTTCTTACAACGTGCGAAGATGGGTACTAAGGCAATGACACCTCCTGTAGGTACAACTGCTCAAAGACCTGGCGGTATCGACGATGAGTTTAACACTGGTGCGTTGAGATTCAACACAACATTGGGTGCTCTTGAATACTACAACGGTTCAACATGGATTCAGCCTGGTGTTGAAGCATACAGTACAATCTCAACTTCAACAAGTGTTGTCGCTGGTGGTAACTACTTCGTTAACACAAATGGTGGTGGTGTTACTGCAACACTTCCAGCATCTCCAGACTTAGGTGCTAAGATTACATTCTTCGATGTCGCTAAGACATTTGATAGTAATGCGTTGACCGTTTCTCGTAACGGAAAACTAATTCAAGGTGACTCAGCAAACCTAACTGTTAATACAGAAGGTGCTGCATTTAGTTTAGTATTCTCTGGTGATTCATATGGTTGGAGAATCTTCTCCATCTAATGTTTGATTATCTACATTATGATTTTTTTCTACCAAATTTCGAGATATTAAATGGCCAACTATAGATCATATAGACAAGTAAGATCCGATCAAATAGCTTCGGGGAGTTTAAATTCCGCGAAGTTGGCATCGGGTGTGGCTCCTAGATACTGTGTAAAACACATTTTCGGTCATCCATGTTATTGTACGCCTGGATGTTGTTGTTATTGGCAAGTTCCAACTGGAGTTGAAAAAGTAACATTTGAAATCTGGGGTGCTGGTGGTAATGGAAATGGCAGTTGCTCATGTAACAGATGTCATCACTATCAAGGTGCTGCTGGAGGAACATATAATACAAAAACAGTTTCTACTCAAGGGGGTTGTTACTATACTGTATGTGCTGCTGGAGTTTACAGATGTTGTTCTAGAGAATGTAATGGTTGCATAGGATGTGCTTCTTATGTAAATGGTTATGGTTTATCTAACTTCTGCGCTCAAGGTGGTGCAAGAGGTTGTGCAAACACTGACTGGTCACGAGCTTGTACATCAAGAAACTTCTGTTGTGTATCGCCAGGAACATGGGGTGGAGACTTTGCAATGGCTCCTCACCAAGACGGTTTCTCAGGTCACTGGGATTGCCAATGCGGCCCGTCTATTACTACAGAATGTACATCAGGAGCTCCGTTCCTGACATCAAGTACAGAAAACCAAGCTGTTCACTGTTGGCAACGTTGCGGTTGTTGGACTGCTCCATATGCAACTGGTGGAAAGGGTGGACAAACACAATACTGTGGTAGGTGTTGTGGACAGGGCGGTCAAGGCGGCTCTGGAGTTGTAAGAATCACTTACGTCTAATAAGGATTATCAATGGCAAGTTATTCATCATACAAAAAAGTTAATGGAGATCAATTAGTCTCCAATAGTTTGGACGGATCTAGTTTTAGTGATTCACCAAACTCATCTTATGGCGTAAAGTGGTTTTACGGAACTATATGTCGTTGTTCGCCTGGTTGTTGCTGTAACTGGACAGTTCCAACAGGTGTTCAAAACATGTGGGTTCAGGCTTGGGGTGCTGGAGGAAATGGTACTGGTGCATGTTCATGTAACAGATGTCATCACTACATGGCTGCTCAAGGTGGTTACTATAACAGTAAAATGATTACCACTTCTGCTGGTAATAGTTACACTGTTTGTGCTGCTGGAGTTTATCCATGTTTATCCAGAGAATGTACTGGATGCATAGGTTGTTCGTCCTATGTAAATGGATCAAACTTATCTAACTTCTGTGCGATTGGTGGATGTAGAGGAATGGCAAATACTTCTTGGAGTACTGCTTGTTCATCTGTCAACCCATGTTGTAGAGCGCCTGGAAATAACGGAGGAGACTTCGGAATTGGAAACCACGGTGGAGCATGGTCTGCTTCTAGGTATGATACATACAGAGGATGGTGTCACTGTTATCAGTATGCACACTCTCCTACTTCTGCACCTATTCTTGGTACTGCAGCTTATCAGTCATTGAGAAGTTGTTGGATTCGTTGCGGTTGCTGGATCGTTCCTTATGGACACGGTGGAATGAACGCTACTACTACATATTGTGGTAACGGTCACTGTGGACAAGGCGGAACTGGTGGCGGCGGCCTAGTTAAAATTACATACTTCTAACGGAAAGAAATGGCAAATTATTCATCCTATAAAAAAGTTGCTAACGATAGGATCGTTGATGGAAGTATTCCATCATCGGCGGTTCAATCTGGATCTTTTTCTAACTGGTGTGTAAAATGGTTCTACGGACAAACTAACGTTTGTAACCCAGGCTGTTGTTGCAACTGGCAAGTACCATCAGGTACAAGTCGAATGACTATCGAGGCTTGGGGTGCTGGTGGAAACGGACACGGAGAATGTAACTGTAACCGTTGTGGTAACTGGTTCGGTGCTGGTGGAGGTTTCTATAATTCAAAAACTATTAGTACAACTGGTGGATGTCAATATACTGTATGTGCTGGTGGTACATATCGTTGCTGTTCTAGAGAGTGTACAGGATGTCATGGTTGTTCATCATATGTAAACGGATATAATCTTTCCAACTTCTGTGCCTTTGGTGGTGCTAGAGGTTGTTACACTAACTCATGGTCTTCAAGTTGTTATACTCAGTTTGAAAGATGTTGTTTCCAGCCTGGTGCAATGGGTGGAGACTTCGGTATGGGAACTCATGCTGGTGCATCATACAGAGCTGATGGTTGGAACTGTCACTGTTTCTTCAACAATGACGCAATGCCTACAGGGGCTCCATTTATCGGAACTCTTGGTGTTTCATATGGTGTCAGACAGTGTTGGATTCGTTGTGGTTGTTGGACTGTTCCTTACGGACATGGTGGACAAGGTGCTATTACTTCATACTGTGGTAGTGGCCACTGCGGACAAGGTGGACAAGGTGGAGGAGGACTCGTTAAGATCACTTACGTTTAAACCGAACATAAAAATTTTAGAAAAGAGGGTTATAAACCCTCTTTTTTTATAAATAGTGCCGAAGGAGAAAACCCGAAGAAATCCAAAATGGCAACAGCAATTATCGAAAAGGCTTGGAAGCTAAATCTTCCAAACAGTTTTCTTGTAGACCACTCATTTAGTGATGGCAAAACAAGAGATCAAACATATGACGGCCCTGACAAAATCTATCTACAAATTGGTGCAGATGGAAAAGAGCATTATGGCCCTCTCACAGAAGACGACATCGCAGATGGTCGTCCAAAACCAGCTGACGTAGTTCAGTGGTATGAAGTTGACTGCTCAGCAAGTGATTTACATACACTTATCTGTCAGTTAAGAGGCCCAGTTATCAACGAAAAAGAAGAAAGTCGTGACTTATCTACTGATGTAGCTCATCCAGGCTCACCTGATTTGACTGCTGATGGATATGTACAGTTCACATATGGTTCTGTATTATACCCAGATGACATCTATAACCCAGACACTATCACAGTTGCAAATCCAGGCAGTGCAGGCCCTAATGATATAACAATCAGCGCTTTTACTCCTAGAGAGAAAATGAATGGTGTAGATGAGGATAAAACATGGGATATGGTCAGAGGTCATAGAAACAGAGAACTATCCAATAGTGACGGAAAAGTTACAGAGGATATGCCAGATGCACTTAAAACACAGTGGAAGACTTATCGTCAACAGTTAAGAGACCTCCCTGCTAAGATGACAGCTGCAAGTGTTCATCCAAATGTTGCAGACATGATGTTCCCTCAGGCACCAGACTATGTTGATCCACCAAAAGACACAGCTGACTCTGATGGATCAGGAACTCCAGCATGGGCACCTCCAGGCTAATTCAAACATATATAAATTAATTAACCAAGATCCTCCTAATAAGGGGATCTTTTTTATTAGATGTTTGAAACTAATCCTCTTAATAACTATAATTTAACTGTAAAAAGAGTTTACGATCATTCCAAAAATAATGATCAAGGATTTATCTGGAGGAAAGTGTTTGTCGTAGATAATTTTTATCAAAATCCAGATGAGGTAAGAGACTATGCCTTATCATGTGAACTTAAAGAAGGAAAGGAATATTGTGGGTCTTTAGTGGGAAAACGTGTTGTTGAAGATAGTCAGGAGATGAGAGATAATCTTAGACCAGTATTTACCACTCTCTGTAATCAAAAAGAGTGGAATAATCTAGAATATAATGATGATGAGTTTCAATCAAAATGGGATAACATGAAATTTATGGTGAATCACACGACTCATGACGATATAATGGATCGGTTTACCGAAACAGTTTACTGTTACACTCATCATAAAGATAATGTAGGATATAAATGGGCAGCTTTAGTGTATTTGAATAAAGATGACGAGTGTAATGGGGGTACAAATTTCTACAAGTACATAGAAGATCATGCTTATGGTTACGATTACAATATAAAAAACGATATAATGTTTACAAGTGAGATGAAATATAATAGAATGGTGTTATATGAAGCTAGACAGACTCACGGAGCAATCTTGGATAGGAAGATGTACAAACAACATCCTCGTCTGGCACAGGTATTTTTTATGTGACTATATAGTACAGGAATTATGAAAACTATGAGATCGAAGGCGTTTTTTATTAATGGTGGAGCGGGAAGAGTTATAAGTTCTATCCCTGCATTTGAAAAATATGCGGAGACAAATGATGATTTTATTATAGTGTGTGAAGGGGGTACAGATTTCTTCAAGGGACACCCAACACTAGATGGAAAGGCATACGATCACTGGCATAAAAATCTTTTCCAAGAACATATTAAACAAAGGGACTGTGTAAGTCCAGAACCATACAGAGTATGGCACTACTATAATCAACAATGTAATTTGGCACAGGCCTATGACATGGAGATTAATGGTTTAGATGAACCTAGAGAACTACCTAAACCAAAAATTGAACTAAACAAAATGGAAGTTATTTCTGGGTACAATGTAGTACAGGAAATAAAATCAGTAACTAAAAAAGATAAAGTAATAGTCATACAACCATTTGGTAGATCTATAACACAATTAGGTGAATTTCTGGCAGATCCTTCATCAAGAAGCATGCCTTTAACTGGTACATGTGATATAATAAATCAACTTAAAAAAGATTATGCAGTAATCATAATGAGTGAATATCATTTCTCAGTAGAAGAGAATGAAGAAAATAGCAAATTCCCTATTGCTAGACCACAAATATCAGATATGAGAGTATGGGCAGCCGTTATTGAAGTTGCAGATCATTTCTTAGGATGTGATAGTATGGGACAACATCTAGCAAGAGCTCTTGATAAAACTGCTACAGTGGTAGTGGGTTCAACATATCCAGAAAATATTAGTTACCCTGGCCACAAGGACTTTGATATTTTTGATGTTGGTGATGGTCGTAGAGAGTATGCACCAATTAGAATAACTCAAGATGAAAGAGTTGATAGATTCAATGATCAATCTATGGAACTTGATAAAAATCAAATCAAACAGATTATAGAATCTTGTAGGAAAAGATTAGGTAAACCAAAAGCATTTACAGGCACATTCGTTCCTGTTCAGCAAGATGCATCTTCATGTTCTACACCTACTCAACAACCATCAATGCAAGAGATGCCTAAACAAGATGCATATCAACTTGCTGATGGTGCAAAAAGAGAACCATTAGGAACAACACCGTTAATGACTGGAGCTCCTAAACCAACATTTACTTTAAATAAACCAAAACCAAAACAGAATAAAGGATTTAAGAATCTGTTAAAATCAGATAAAAATACAATTGATATTGAAACAAAATAATGACTCAATGGATTGCAGCAATCGCTAGAGGTCATAACTCTGGAGTTTGTTTACTTAAAGATGGTGAACTTGTTTTCTCTATAGAAGAGGAGAGACTATCAAGAAAAAAATATGATGGAGGCCCTATGGCTTCTATGATTAAGATATTAGATTATACTGATACCTTAGATTATCTTGTAGTTGCTCATACACAACCTTTAGAACAAGCGGGATCTAATGATTTTACAGGAGAACCAATATATGTTGCTCTTGCTAGAAAACTGGGTTTGATTGATCGTAAAGAAGATATTTACAAACATCCTCAAGTAGTAGATTATAGTCATATTCACCACAAACTTCATTCAGCTTGTGCTTTTTATAGATCAGGATTTAGGAGTGCAGTATCTCTTATAGTAGATGGTGCTGGATCGTTTATTCCTATGCATATTGATGGTGATGATGTAATGACATGGGAGTTAGAAACTATAATAAAATGCAATTACCCAGATAATTTTAAAACTCTATACAAACACCAAGGAGGTAGAGGCCCTTGGGGATCTGAAAGAATGTTAAAGTTTACATCTGAGAGAGAAGATGAGGAAGGAACTCATGAATTTATATTAGATGACTCTGCTGGAATCGTAAAAGCATATGAAGCTGTAACTCAATATTGCGGTTGGGCTCCTATTGAAGCTGGTAAAACTATGGGACTGTTTCCATATGGACAACAAAATTTAAAAATACCTGACATCTATACAGATTATGATGGTATGAGTGATTGGACTACTACAAATAGAGATTTGATTGTACCCACTTATCCAAACGGAGCAGTTGTGAATCAAGGTAGATTTACAGAACTTAGAAATCCTCCTGACTTAAAAAAGACAGATGATTTAACTCAACTACAAAGTCGTAGGGATATGGCATATGCCATTCAAACAGAATCAGAACAGATGGTTTTAGATCTGATTCGTAAGGCAGTTAAGATGAGTGGTGAAAAGAACGTAGTTCTATCTGGTGGATACGGATTGAACTGTGTTGCAAACTATTGGTATCTTGAACAATTAAAGGATGAAGGTATTAATTTATTTGTGGAACCAGTAAGTAATGATGCTGGAACAGCAATCGGTGCTGCGTACTGGCATTATCAAAAAGTAAGTAAGAATACAAAGGTTCACCCACCAATCAAAGATTTATACTACGGCCCTAAGTATGAATACGATAAAGAATATATTACAGACCTTGCAAACTATTATGATGCAACTAGAATTTTTGAGGCAACACATGAAGATGCAGTAGATTTAATTTCTAAGAAAAATATTGTTGCAATGTTCCAAGGAAAATCAGAGGCAGGCCCTCGTGCGTTGGGTAATAGATCTATCATGTATGATCCTAGAGATCCAGATGGTAAAGATCATGTGAATACTATTAAACGTCGTGAATATTTCCGACCTTTTGCTGGATCAATATTGAAAGAACATGTACATGAATGGTTTGATCTTCGTGGTATGGATGAAACTCCTTTTATGATGTATGCTGTTAGATGTCAAGAAGGAATTAAAGAAAAGATTCCAGCAATCATTCACGTTGATGATACATGTAGAATTCAAACAGTTACTGAAGATGTCAACCCTCACTACTATAATTTAATTAAAACTTGGTATGATAAGACAGGATGTCCCATTATCTTCAATACATCCTTCAATCTAGGCGGAGAACCCCTTGTAGAGACCCTAGACGACGCTCTGAGGACTCTTGCAAATAGTTTGATAGAATACCTCTATCTACCTGAGTACGGTCTTATGATCGAAATAAAGAACTAATGAAGGTTGTTAAAAGAATAGTTATTGTTGGTGGAGGAACTGCTGGATGGATAACTGCATCTTGGTTTGCAAGAAGATGGAGTAAAAGAATAGAAGTTGTTGTTATTGATAAATCACAACCAGAGAGAGTTGGTGTTGGAGAAGCCACATTACTAAGTTTCCCAGCAGTGATGAGGCAGATGAATTATGAACCACAACAATGGATGAATGAAATAGATGCCACTTACAAAGCTGGTATATTATTTCCTGGCTGGGGAAAGAAAGAAAATGTAATCTGGCATCCGTTTGGATTTGGTATTTTGGGTGATGGTGATAATCCAAATATACCTAGAGTCCCTTTGTATGATGTTTGGACTAATTATCAGGATCAATATGATATAAAAGACATATCTGGTTTATACAGATCAGCTATGGATAACAAAATAGAACCAGATTATATAAGAGATACATATGCTTATCAAATAGACTGTGGTAAATTAGTACAATTTTTACAAAAAAATACTATACCATATCTAAAAGAATATATTCAATCTGATGTTGTAGATATTCATAGAGATGGTTTGTCAGATGATATAACAAAATCTGATATCAAAAAAATAATATTAGATGACGGATCAGAAATTACTGGGGATTTGTTTATAGATTGCACTGGTTGGAAACAGATGCTCATAGGTAATAACAATATAGATTTAAGTGATAGATTATTCATAGACACTGCTTTTGCTGCAAAGGTAGATTATGAAAATAAGAGTGAAGAGATGCACCCATATACCGATTGTGCAGCATTAGAACATGGGTGGAGATGGAGAATACCTACAAGATCTAGGATAGGAACTGGATATTGTTTTAATAGATCAATTACAGATCCAGATGTAGTAGCAGATGCTTTTGTGGAACATTGGAATAATAGAATTAAAAAAGAAGATCTAAGAATGTTAGATTGGAAACCTCAGTATGTTGAAAAATTCTGGCAAGGAAACGTAGTTCCCATTGGACTTAGTGCTGGATTTATAGAACCATTAGAAAGCACTGGATTGGCGTTGATGATAAGAGGATGTGAGTTTTTGGAAGAGTGTATGGTTGATTGTTTTTACAATCCATACGAGACAGGTATCTATGATATTAGAATGAAATGTGCCTTTGAGAGTGCAGTTGATTATGTAAATATGCATTATTCATATTGTGAGAGAGAAGGTAAGTTTTGGGATTATGTTAGATTGAGTCATGAGAAATCTGGTATGCAAAAATATATGGAAGATCAGATAAATGATCCACATTTAACCACATTTCAACAACATAGATCTAGTTCATTTTTTGGTGGAAGTAATTGGCATGTATGGTTATTACAACTGATGCCTAAGATTGTAAAGAAAGAATATTGGTATGAAGATGTTAAGGAAATTGTTCCTAGATTTGAAAATTACCTTGCAAGACTAGATAGTAGTGTAAAACAATCAATCTCACAGAAAAGTATACTGGAGGGATGGTATGGAAAATAATATAGTATGGTGCAATGGCACTTTTGATATACTACACCCAGGCCATATTGAATTATTCAAAGTTGGTAAATCTCTGGGAAAAAAACTCATCGTAGCTACAGACACAGATGAAAAGATTCGTAAAGATAAAGGTGCGTTTAAGCCCATCAACAATTTGTGTGATAGAGTTTCCATGTTACAAGCGATAAAATATATTGATCAGGTTTTATATTTTGATACGAGAGAGGAATTAGAGGGGTTGATAAAAATGTATATGCCTGATATACTACTATTGGGTGATGATTGGCAAGGAGGAGATGTAGTTGGTAAAGAATATGCCAGAGATATCAGATTTCTTCCTAGATTAAATTATTCCACAACTAAGATTATTACTAAAATTCGTGGTGCAGAAATTTAATGTAATTGTTATAGGTGATAAATGTACAGATAAGTATGTTTTTGGTGAATGTAAAAGACTAAGCCCAGAACAACCTGTACCTGTTTTAGATAAAGTAAAGGTTGAAGAGAGGCCAGGCATGGCAGGGAACACTGAACTTAATCTAAAATCTTTTGGTATTAATACAGTTTTACTTTCTCAAAGAGAAGAGATAACTAAGACTAGATTTGTAGATTCTAATAGTGGATATCAACTTCTTCGTTTAGATGAAACTCCAGAAGTAGGTAGAATTGCAAATGCTGAATTAAAAATGGCATTACTTCATATGACTCCTGATGCTATTGTTATTTCAGATTATGACAAAGGATATCTTAATAGTGATGATTTATGGCATTTATGTCATAATTTTAACAGACCAGTGTTCGTAGATACAAAGAAACGTAGACTTTTTCAGAAAGATAATGTATACTGGAAAATAAACAAAAAAGAGTACGATGACCTTGTACAAGACCATCTACCTAATGACGATCACCTTATCGTTACTTTGGGGTCTGCTGGTGCATTATGGGATGGTATGATTTACAAACCTCAACCAGTAAAAGTATTTGATGTATGTGGTGCTGGAGATACATTTCTTGCAGCATTAGTTTATAAATTTTTAAATACTAAGAACATGGGAATGTCCATAGAGTATGCGAACAAGGCTGCTGCAATAGCAGTAACTCATCCTGGCGCTTACCATTTAAGTAAAAAGGATATCACTTCACTAGGAGAAAAAAATGAAGGGAATTAGTAGTGCTGATTTAATGCATCACAGATTACAAGCATGGCTTCGTGAGAACAAATGCAAAGATATAGAATATCTTGGGGAACGTGAAAGTTATAAGTCAGGGAAAAAACAACATTTTTATAGAATCGGAGAACATGAGGTTCCTGTAGATGCTATTGAAGAACTTGAGATGGTAGAAGTGGAGGACGAATGAGATACTGTATAGACATTGATGGAACTATTTGTAGTGCAACTACAGGTAGAGATTACCACAAGGCAATGCCATGGTGGGATCGAATTGCTACAATAAATAAATTATATGATGAAGGTCATAATATCACTTACTTTACCGCTAGAGGTATGGGTCGATTCGGTGATGATCCAGATGCAAGTACAAAGGCATCTGTTCTATTATTTGATCTTACAGAAAAACAACTTAAAGATTGGGGATGCAAATATCATTCATTGATATTGGGTAAACCACATGCTGATTTCTTTATTGATGACAAAGGTGTAAACTCTGATGACTTCTTTAGGGCCAAGTAGAAGACCTCGTAATGCTCGTGCAGCGGAACCAGTAAAGTTTGTTCCAAAGGGATGGGGATATGAAAAATGGATAGCAAACTGCGAGAAGTACTGTGGTAAACTTTTGTTCATTGCAAAGGATAAACAGTGTTCATGGCATTATCATAAATTAAAAGACGAAGTATTTTTTGTTCAGAGTGGAAAAATAAAACTATACCATAGTTGGGATACAGATATAGAGAAAGCAGATATAACTATTTTAAGAAGAGGTGATAAGTTTCATGTACCTATAGGTCTGAAACATCGTATGTTTGCACTAGAAGATACTGAACTATTTGAATTCAGTACAGAACATATGGATTCTGATTCTCATAGAATCATGCCTGGAGATACGATTTAACTTCTGCATAATCATGTGGATACCATGAGGTATCTGCACATGTATATTCTTGATACTTACCTTCTAGATGTTTGGGGAAGGGGATTACTTCAATCTCCGCCCCTTCTTTTTTGGCAATCAATTCCGCAATCTCAAGAAATGAGATAGGATTGCCAGTCCCAACATCATAGATGCCGCTCCCTGCCGTATTATCTAGGACAACATCCACTACATCTTCTACCCATACAAAATCTCTAAAGGCATATTCAGACTCCTCAAAGATTTTAATTACTTTATTTTGTTTTGCTTGTAAAGTAAATTTACTGATTGGACTTGCTTGATCTCCTTTATGTTCCTCACCATCTCCATATACATTAAAGTATCTGAATCCCTGCACTTGTTCAAACCTATCCATATTATCCATGACCCAATAATCTACAGTTGCTTTTGATAGTGCATAGAAATTTAGTGGATTGATGGTCTTTTTTAAATATCCATATTCACTATGAATCTTACCATATACCGATGCAGATGAGGCATATTTGACTGGGATAGAATATTCTATTGCTTTCTCAAATAGACCAATAGAAAACTCTACGTTATACTTGTGAATCTTATTTACATCTGTTTCTACTGTACTTGATATGGCTCCCTGATGTAGAATCATTTCTACCTCATCCCATTTATCATATTGATTTAAAAAATCAAAAGCACCACTTTGTTCAACCCTGTACAGATTTTCTGGATCAAGCCTCTTTTTAAATGCTTGACCTATAAAACCTTGATAACCTGTGAGAATAATCATAATTTAAACAAAATTAAAAGATGGGAAATGTAGAGGTATAAAGAATGTTTGAACTAATCTGTAAAGATCATCTTCAAAAAATCCTGGCTTATCATATGCACCGTGAAGAATATTATCAGGATACATAATCATTCTATTGTATTTCATTTCTGCTAAGTGTATTAACTCCCATGGCCCCACACTATCACTAACAAATTCATTATCCCAGATTCCACTCTGTAAAGGATTAACTTGTTGCCCTTTATATGTATAAAACCCAGTGCCACCGTTACATTCCTCATCTTTGTTTAGATACATCAATCCAGCCCACCCTCTACCCTTAGTTTCTGGTGGATAATCTACATGAGGTATCTTGACTCTATCCTTTGATTGAGTTACGTTGACAGAAAATGGAATATTTAAACATGCTTGATCAAATTGGGGATCTTCTTTTATTGTAAGTGAATATACATTTTTTGCAATCTGTTTAAATATATCATGCATATGATCTAAGTTCATATTCATATCTACTCTAAGTCCAGGCACTCCTCCACATATTCTGGGATTGTTTGTAGGTGGACATCTCAGTGCTAGATTCCTTACCTTGTCTGGGTTTTGGTAAAAATTGTCAACATAAACTATGGGAAGTTCTTGCCACCCCATGAGTTCTACTCTTGCTTCTAAATCATCATTAAGTGCAAAGGTTTTTTCTTCATTGATAAAATACTTTTTCATATAACTAAATACTTCGGAGAACTAATGTGGAGAGGTTGTGGCAAAACCTAATAGTAAAGACGGTTTGAAAGAATACGCTCTTAGAAAACTTGGAAAACCAGTTCTGGAGATTAATGTTGACGACGATCAAATCGACGACTTGATTGATGATGCCATTCAGTTGTTTCATGAGAGACATGGAGAAGGTATTGATAGAGTATTTCTGAAGCATAAACTTACTGCTGCTGAGAAAGAGAAGATGCTTGATGTGCAAGCAACAACCACTGCAACTAGTACAGCAGGGGGACTTACTTCTGCGGATTATACTGAGGGTGCAAACTATTTGCCTCTACCTGATAGTATAATAGGAGTTCAGAAAGTATTCAAAGCTGATTCTTCAACCATATCGGCAGGGATGTTTAACATCAAATATCAGATCTTCCTTAATGATTTATACTACTACGGAGCAATCGATTTACTTAACTATGGTATGGTTAAGTCATATCTAGAAACTCTAGATTACATGCTCAATCCCGATGTTCAAGTAAGATTCAACAAGAAGAATAGTAGATTATACATGGATTTGAATATAAAGGAACTTACAGATGACCATTTCCTAATCATAGATTGTTTTAGGATCGTAGATCCTCAGAGTGAAACTGCTGTGTATAATGATCACTGGCTTAAACAGTATACCACATCTTTAATAAAAAGACAATGGGGACAAAACCTTATTAAGTTTACTGGTGTGAAATTGCCTGGCGGGTTAGAACTTAATGGTAGACAGATATATGACGATGCTGTCATGGAGTTGGAAAAACTCGATGAGAAGTTAATGCAAGAATATGCAATGCCACCACTAGACTTTATTGGATAATGCCTTTATCACCTTTCTTTTTAAATGGATCTCCAAGTGAACAAAGACTAGTTCAAGACTTGGTGAACGAACATCTTCAATTATTTGGACAAGATATTCTATATCTTCCTAGAAAAATTGTTGATAGAAACACTGTGATAAGAGAGATTACAGCGTCCAAGTTTGACGATAGTTTCAGATTAGAAGCATATCTAGTCAACGTAGATGGATTTGGAACTCCTTCTGATGTGTTGACTAAATTTGGTGTCAGGGATCAGGATGAAGTAACTTTAGTGGTATCTAAAGAAAGGTATGATGATTTTATAACACCATTCTTAAAAAACTATCCAGCAGAGGAAAGATTAAATGCCGCAACTCCTAACGAAGGTGATTTAATATATCTACCATTGGACAATGCTTTATTTGAAATCAAATATATTGAGAGAAAAGTTCCATTCTACCAAGTAAATGAACTTTTCATGTACGAGTTTAGATGTGAAATATATGAACCTGAGTCTAGTGAAGTTGTTGATCTTCCTGATATGTTAACAGATAAGGAGGGAGTAGATGTAGAGGCAGTAAACACAATTGGACAGACTATAACTCTCCAGATGGAAAAAGATACGTCAGAGAATGCTATTGCATATGTATCACTTGCATCCTCATTTGCTGGAGTTAAATCTGTACAACGTGTCCCCATGTTCCATGGCGGTAATTATAAAGGAACTCCGACTGTAACTATACACAAACCAAATACAGGAAATACAGCTACTGGTACAGTAACTATTGCTGAGGGAGGTATAGACACCGTAACCTTAACTTCTGGTGGATCGAATTATCTAAACATACCATCTGTTAGTTTTACACCACCAAATCTACCCACATCATCTCAGATAAAGTTTGGTAATAATTCACTACATCACACCACAATATCAGATGTTATCGGTGCTAACTTTGCATTTACTAGTAACGTAGACTCTAGAGATAGTGGTAATGGTAGACTATCACTAAGTTTTTGGTTGTATCCTACTAAGTTTGATCCAGCAACTAATGGTGGAACAGTCATGTGGACTGATAGATTTAAAATATATTATAGAGAGACAGGTAACATAGTATTTGCTTCTGGTTCTGGATCTATCGAAAATACCACACAACTCAATCTAAATGCTTGGAACTTTATCAGAGTAGAACAATATAATACTGATGCAACTATATCTGTAAACGGAACTGTAAGTAACAGTCTTAACACAGCAAACCCAATTTTGTTCTTTGCTGGTGATAACCTGAAGCTTGGTGCTGATGCTTCAGGACAAGGTTTTATTCCATCTCAAACTGCATCATGGGAAGGTTATATGGATCATATAACTCTTAACTTAACTGGTGACAACTCAACAAGAACTGCCAGTGCAGAACTAGTTCCGACATCAGAAACACAACAAGAGACTGACGTACAAACATCAACCACTGCACAGTTTATTCGTAAACTAGACAATGAACATCCAGTAATCAGTGTCACAACTAATGCATCAAGAGAAGTATCTGCATTATCAATAGTGTATGAAGGATGGGGTTACACTTCTATCCCTATAATGACTGTGGATTCACCATTGACAGGAACTCAAGCTACTGCTGTTGCTATTATGACAAGTAGATCTGGTGTTCCAAATCAGTCAGTAGATAGAATATTATTAACAAATCCAGGCACAGGATATACAACACCACCAACTGTGGTATTTACTGGTGGTTCACCTACATCTGTGGCTATTGCAACTGCTGTAATTTCTGAAGCTGTATTAGGGCCTATAGGAATTACGACTGGTGGTTTAGGATATACATTTACACCTACAGTTGGTATTACCTCTGTATACATACAACAATCAAATGAAACTATACCTTTACTCATGAACGCACAGGCAGAGGCTGTTGTAAGTTCAGCTGGAACTGTATCTCAAATCATGTATAGTAATGCTGGTGCTGGTTACACTAATACAGCTGCAACAGTTTCTATATCTTCTGTAACATCTAATTCGTATGGAGAATATGCACAAGACGAATTGATTAGAGGATTAACAAGTGGAACACAGGCATATGTGGCTTATTGGAATACTGCCGATAATATTCTTAAAGTAGGAGAACCTACTGGAGATTTCCAAATAGGAGAGATCATTGTTGGTGCAGCTTCCAGTTATAGACTGTTATCTGTAGACGATGAATTTAATATTGGATTCTCTGGGAATGAAGAAATCGAGTCTGAAGCAGACGAGATTGTAGACTTCTCAGAAATAAATCCGTTTGGGGAATTCTAAATAGTTTCATAAGGTGGTAATATTATGTTAACAAATCATTTCTATCATGAGATCATTCGTAAGACAATTGTGTCTTTCGGAACCTTGTTTAATAACATTGAGATCCAACATAAAGATAATAGTGGTAATGCTGTCAGTGTTATCAAAGTTCCTATATCATATGGCCCTCAACAAAAATTCTTAGCAAGAGTAGCACAGGGTAGAGAATATCAAGATGGTGTAGGTACAACATTGACTTTACCTAGAATGTCTTTTGAAGTCATGGGTATGAATTATGATGCAACTAGAAAGGTGTCTACAATGCAGACCTTTAAGTCTGTAAACAAAAGTACAAACAAAATGGTAAAGGCTTTCATGCCTGTGCCTTACAATATTAATATGCAACTTAGCATCCTTGCAAAATTAAATGAGGATGCAATTCAAATTTTAGAACAGATACTACCATATTTTCAACCAGCATTTAATCTTACAATAGATTTGGTCAATATAATAGGTGAGAAGAGAGACATGCCAATCACTCTGGAGGGAATCCAGATGGAAGATAACTACGAAGGTGATTTCTTAGAAAGAAGAGCATTAGTATATACGTTAAACTTCACATGTAAGACATATCTATTTGGCCCTATCAACAATAGCAGTGAAGGATTGATTAAGAAAGTCAAGACAGATTATGTTACAGACACTGGCAACACAATGACTGCATCAAGACAGGTAAGATATACCACTACACCAGTAGCAGTAAAAGATTATACTAATGATAGTCAAGTAAAAACAAGTGAGGCGTTTGATGCAATCAAGACTGAGTTTAATGTAAACAGTGCCGCCACACTTAGAAGAGGAGATTATATACAAATAGATGAAGAGAAGATGTTGATTAGTTCCATAACTGGTAATAGAGTAAAAGTAAAACGTGGACAATATAGAAGTGTAATCAAACCACATGATACCGAGGTAGCTGTAAATAGAATCACCATACAAGATAATGTCAAAGTGGTTGAGGGTGATGACTTTGGATTTGGTGTAGATGCCTTTATCAGTGAAGATGGTTCTATCTATAGTAGTAGTCAAGGAAAGGATTCTGACTTATGATTGAAGACGAAACATTTGATGAAATAGATGAAACTCTAGACATCGATAGAGGTGCTGAGATTATGAAAGCACCTGTCAATAAACCTACAAGGACTAACCCTAAAAATGTGAAGTCTGGAAAGGAAGATGTTACAAAAGACTATGAGTATAGTAGAGCTCAGTTATATTCTTTAGTTGAGAAAGGTCAAGAAGCAGTTGATGGTGCATTAGATGTGGCACAACAATCTGATTCTGCAAGAGCGTATGAAGTTGCTGGTCAATTAATAAAACACGTTGCAGATACAGCAGACAAACTAATTGACTTACAAAAGAAAATGAAAGATATTGATGAAGTGAAAGATAGTAAGACAACCAATGTCACTAATAATTCATTATTTGTTGGAAGCACATCTGAATTACAAAAGATGTTGAAACAAACTATGAAAGACAAAGATAAATAATGGCATGAAATCATTCAGAACACTAAGAGAAGAAAACTGGAAAAGACTGAATAAGTATGGTGCTACATATAGTATCACATTTATATTCAGAGGCCAGACTAAAATGATTCAAATGTTCTTTCCTCAGAGGGCAAGGCCTTTGAAGAAGAATGTTCAATACGAATTAGAAAAAGTTTATCCAGGCGGAAAAGTAATATATTTTGATGCTAGTGACAAAGATCCAACAAAACCTTTATTAGTAATTGACCCCTGATAGATCATGGTACAGCATGAACAATACCTTGGAAACCCTAATCTAAAAAAAGCAAATGTTGCTCAGAACTTTACAAAGAAACAAGTTACTGAGTTTTTAAAGTGCGCTCAAGACCCTGTGTATTTTGCACAGAAGTATGTGAAAATCATTAACTTGGATGAAGGTCTAGTACCATTCAAGATGTATGATTTCCAAGAAAAGTTAGTTGATAATTTTCATAATAATAGATTCAATATATGTAAGATGCCTAGACAGTCAGGTAAGTCAACGACTGTGGTATCATATCTTTTACACTATGCCATCTTCAATGATAGTGTTACAATAGGAATCCTTGCAAACAAGGCTCAGACTGCAAGAGATCTACTTGGTAGATTACAAATTGCATATGAGAACTTACCCAAGTGGATGCAACAGGGTATTATTGCATGGAACAAAGGATCTATGGAATTGGAAAACAAATCCAAGATCATTGCGGCATCTACCTCTGCATCAGCTGTTCGAGGTATGTCATTCAATATTATATTCTTAGACGAATTTGCGTTCGTTGCCAACCATTTAGCAGATGATTTCTTTAGTAGTGTATATCCTACTATTAGTTCTGGTAAGTCTACTAAGGTAATTATTGTTTCTACCCCTCGTGGTATGAATCACTTTTACCGACTGTGGCATGATGCAGAACTAGGTAGAAACGAATACGTCACCACAGACGTTCACTGGTCAGAAGTGCCAGGCAGAGATGAAGCGTGGAAAGAACAGACGATCAAGAACACATCAGAAGCACAGTTCCGTGTTGAGTTTGAATGTGAGTTCTTAGGATCTGTTGATACGTTGATATCACCAGCAAAGTTAAAGACTATGGTGTATGATGAACCAATAAATCGTGGAAAGAGAGGTGGAGAGATATATGAAAATCCAGTAGATAAACATAACTATTCGATTACTGTTGACGTTGCAAGAGGTGTAGAGAAAGATTACTCCGCCTTTATAGTATTTGATACCACAGAGTTTCCGTACAAAGTAGTTGCAAAATATAGAAACAATACCATCAAACCGATGTTATTCCCAAATGTTGTTTTGGATTTTGCTAAGGCATATAATAATGCGTATGTTTTATGTGAGGTAAATGATATAGGAGATCAGATTGCCTCTATACTATTCTATGATATGGAATATGAAAATGTTTTGATGACTGCTGTTAGAGGTAGAGCTGGACAAGTATTGGGTCAAGGATTTTCTGGTAGTAAGGTACAACTAGGAGTCAAGATGTCTAAGACTGTCAAAAAGATAGGATCACTTAATCTTAAGACTCTTATAGAGACAGATAAACTGATAGTCAAAGATTATAATATTATTGCAGAACTTACAACCTTCATTGAAAAATCAAACTCATTCGAGGCTGAGGAAGGGTGTAATGATGATTTAGCTATGTGTTTGGTAATATTCTCATGGTTGGTAATGCAAGATTATTTCAAAGAGATGACAGATGATGATGTAAGAAAGAGAGTATATGATGATCAAAGGGATCAAATTGAGGCAGATATGGCACCATTTGGTTTTATATCTGATGGTGTGTCTGAGGAGACATCATTTGTAGATACAGATGGAGAGAGATGGCATGTAGATGAATATGGTGACAGATCATTTATGTGGGATTACCTGTAATGGACTTAGATGATCCAGTTCTGTTTTTACATGAAAGAAAATGTAGAGTATGTGGTAGAACATACCCACTAACAGAGGGTTTCTACTTAGCTAGAAAGAGTAGAGGGGAAAAACCATCTTCATACTCGTATGAATGTAAGTCTTGTACTATTACTAGAGTAAAGAAGAAAAGAAAGAAGGGTAGACCAGACGTATATCCAGACTGGTAGAGGGTTCATGTATCGTTTCCCCAGTGAAAAAGTGGTAATTTCTAAATAATAACAGAGAAAACAACTGAGATCTTCGAGGAACACTAACATGGCGCTAAATCTAGTATCTCCAGGCGTTAAGGTAAAAGAGATAGACCTAACAGTAGGAAGAATCGATGGAGTCAACGACCAAGTTGGAGCTATTGCAGGCCCTTTTGAAAAAGGCCCAGTCAATGAACCAGTATTGATCGAGACAGAATCCGATTTACTTAATACTTTTGGTTCACCCAAATCTACCGATGCTCAATATGAGTACTGGATGACTGCATCTTCTTTCTTATCTTACGGAGGAATCCTAAGAGTATTAAGAACAAATAATGCAACCCTATCCAACGCTAACGCACCTGTTGGTGTCGCAATTACAAACCTATCAATAAAGTCATCTGAGGATTACTACAATAATCGTTCAGCAGATACTAATTGGAACTATGCTGCAAGAAACCCTGGCTCTTGGGCAAATGGTTTAAAGATTTGCACTATTGATGCTAAAGCTGATCAGAGAATCGCTATTGGTACTGATGGTCTTGTAGTTGGATATGCAATTACTGCTGGTTTCTCAACAAGTATTGCAAACACAGACGGAACTGTAGGTATCGAAACAGGATATATCAAGGGTATAATCACTGATATTCACTCTGGAAGTATTGACGTTAAAGTTGTTGCAAAACACAACGTATCAACTGATGTCTGGGAAGTTGCTGATTATGAAGAAGGTTCTTCAACTAATGCTTTCCGAGGTTATGACATAGGTGTCTATAACGAGTACTTCACTAAACCAGCAAGTGATAACCAACCCAACCGTTATCAAATCTTCAATAATTCTGGAGTATCTCAGAGAATTGAAAGAACAAGATTCCAAGCTGTAGTTGGTGTTGGTTCTACCGAAATTACATTCGGTGAGGATCTAAGTGCATTGAAGGTTGCACCTGGCGACCAAATCAAGTCACTTAACGGAACATATAGTGGTGACGTTGTTTCTGTTCAAACTGCGGTAGGTGGTAATCCACTAATCGTGATGGACACTGCATCAACAGTTGCATTTGCAAATACAGACTTCATTGTTATGTCTGGTATTGGTAGTGGACTTTACCTAAGAGAAGGTAATATGGTTCACGATTGGTATAATCAACAGACTCTTGGACTTACAAACAGTACAATTAAGTGGGGTCAGATTGCAGAGGCACCAAGCACAACTGAGTATGCAAAAGCAAGAAACTCTAAGTATGATGAATTCCATCTACTAGTTGTAGACGATACTGGATCAGTAACTGGTACAGCTGGTGCAATTGTAGAAAAATGGGTTGGATTATCTAAGGCACTCGATGCTAAGATATCTCCAAGCACAGACATCTACTATAAGAACTACGTCGCAAACTTCTCCAACTATGCTTTTGTTGGAGCTGCACAAACTGGTATGGGTCTTAAGTTCACTATGTTAAGTGGATATACTCTTGATTCATCTGGTACATGGGGATCTGAAGCACAAGGAAAAACATTCAATGGTGCTGGCCCTAAGACGTTCTCACTTGCAAACGGTAATGATTATGGTTCAGTTGGTAAGTATAAGTGTGAATTAGGAGATATCATTTCCTCATACACTGTATTAGATAACCCTGCTGAGTACTCAGTCAACTATCTAATTCAAGGGCCATCTGGTGGAGATTCAATTTACGAGGCACAGGCTAAGGCAAACAAACTTATCCAAATTGCAACTACTCGTAAGGATTGCATCGCATGTATTTCACCTTATAGATCAGGTGTTGTTGGTTTAACTAATTCAGATCAGCAAACTAACAATATTATCTCATTCTATGAGAGTTTGACATCCAGTTCTTATGCAGTATTTGACTCTGGATACAAATACACCTTTGATAGATTCAATAACACATTTAGATACATTCCTCTAAATGGTGATATTGCTGGATTGATGGCAAGAACATCTATCAATTCATTCCCTTGGTTCTCACCAGCTGGTGCAACTAGAGGAACAATCAACAATGCAGTTAAGATTGCATATAACCCATCTCAAGCACAGAGGGATCTACTTTATCCTAAGAGAATCAACCCTGTTGTATTCTCACCTGGCGCTGGTCTTGTGTTATTTGGTGATAAGACTGCACAGAAAGAGGCTTCTGCTTTCGATAGAATCAATGTTCGTCGTTTGTTCTTAACAATCGAAGGAACTATCGAAAGAGCAGCAAGAGCTCAATTATTTGAATTCAATGATGACCTTACAAGAACTGCTTTTGTAAACATTGTTGAACCATATCTTCGTGATGTACAGGCTAAGAGAGGTATTTCCGACTTCGTAGTCATATGTGATGAGTCAAATAACACACCAGATGTTATTGATTCAAATACCTTCAAGGCAGACATCTTCGTTAAGCCTGCACGTTCTATTAACTTCATCGGTCTAACCTTTGTTGCTACAAGAACAGGCATCAGCTTCGATGAAGTGATTGGATCTGTTTAATTTTACTAAATACGTCACGAAGAGGATTTAAAGAAAATGCCCGCAAATTTACCAAAGGTCAATCAAAGAACCATAGACTCATTTAGGTCTAGGTTGGTTGGTGGTGGAGCTCGTCCTAACCTATTCGAGGTAAAACTAGTTTACCCAGAAGGTATAGCGAAAGAGATCGCAAACGAAGAACTTGCCTTGGATACTAGATTCATGGTAAAGGCTGCAAACCTACCAGCATCGAATATCAACGTTATTGATATTCCATTCAGAGGCAGAAACCTCAAAATTGCTGGAGATAGAACATTCGATGTTTGGACAATCACAGTCATCAACGACACAACATTCAGACTTAGAAACGCATTTGAAGCATGGATGAATAGAATCAACCGTGTTGATAATGCTACTGGAGAAGTGACTCCTGTTGATTACCAGACAAATGCATATGTCTATCAGTTAGGTAGAGACGCTATCAATGGTCAACCTAATTATCAAACTCCTGAGAACTATATCGGTGACAGTGCTGGAAAACTTCAGAAAGCAATTACTGCTAATTCTAACGTTCCTGTTCTAAAAACTTATAAGTTCCACGGAATATTCCCAACAAACGTAAGTGCAATCGAACTATCATACGATCAGTCAGATTCAGTCGAAGAGTTTACAGTGGATCTACAAGTCCAGTGGTGGGATGCCTATAGAGGAGAGGATTCAGAATCATTCTTAACTGGTTACAATCAGAATCAATAGACATAATCTAAAATTTATGTTATAATAGAATGATAAATAACTGGGACAGCCCAGTAGAAGTGAGTTAATGGCTAAATTATTTGGTTTTAAAATAGAGAAAGACGACGATCAGAATAAAAATGTCGTCTCTCCTGTTCCTCAGAATAAAGAGGACTCCTCGGATTATTACGTTTCGAGTGGGTTCTATGGCCAGTATGTTGACATTGACGGTGTATATAAATCCGAATTCGAGTTAATAAAAAGATATCGTGAGATGGCACTTCACCCAGAAGTGGACTCTGCCATTGAAGATATAATAAATGAAGCAATAGTTTCAGATCAGAATGATTCTCCTGTCGAAATCGATTTGGAGAATCTTCCAGCATCTGCGAAGCTGAAAGAATTAATTAGAGATGAGTTTAAGAAGATAAAAGAAGTAATGGACTTTGATACAAAGTGCCATGAAATTTTAAGAAACTGGTATGTTGATGGTAGAGTTTTTTACCATAAGGTAATTGACATCAAGAAACCAGAAGAAGGAATCAAAGAAGTTAGATATATAGATCCACTCAAAATAAAGTTAGTAAGAAGACTTAAGGTAGATCCTACTCTTAAAGGAGCGATCCAACAAGTAAACAATAGTAGTCCAGATCAAATAGAAAGTCCAGAGATAGAAGAGTTCTACCAGTATGACCCTAATCAACATCAAGCAAAAAATACTTTAGGTGCTATTGGTCAAAGTCCATTTTCAAGTAGACAGAAACCAGTAAGGATTGCCCCTGACGCTGTTACATTCTGCCACTCAGGTTTAGTAGATAGAAATAAACAAACAATACTTTCATATTTGCATAAGTCAATTAAGGCACTCAATCAACTGAGAATGATTGAAGACTCTCTTGTTATATACAGATTATCAAGAGCGCCTGAACGTAGAATATTCTACATTGACGTAGGTAATCTACCAAAAATCAAAGCGGAACAATACCTCAAAGAGGTGATGAACCGTTATCGAAACAAATTAGTTTACGACGCATCAACAGGAGAAATTAGAGATGACCGAAAACACATGTCCATGCTCGAAGATTTCTGGCTCCCCCGACGTGAAGGTGGAAGAGGCACTGAAATCACTACGTTGCCAGGTGGACAAAATCTTGGAGAACTTAGCGACATCGAGTACTTCCAAAAGAAATTATACCGTTCATTAGGAGTTCCAGAATCTCGTATTGCTGGATCAGGTGATGGATTTAACTTAGGTAGATCATCTGAGATACTAAGAGATGAGATTAAGTTTACCAAATTTGTTGGTAGAATGAGAAAGAGATTTTCTCATCTTTTCAACGATATGTTGAAGACTCAGTTAATACTGAAAAATATCGTTACACCAGAAGATTGGGAAACTCTATCTGATCATATTCAGTATGATTATGTTTACGATAATCATTTTGCAGAACTCAAAGAATCAGAGTTAATGACCGAAAGACTAGGAGTTGTTGCTGCAGTAGATCCTTATGTTGGGAAGTATTTCTCAGCAGATTATGTAAGAAGACATATTCTGAAACAAAAAGACGAAGAGATCATAGAAATAGACAAACAGATGCAACAGGAGATAAAGGATGGTGTGATTGCAGATCCTATGGAAGTTCAACAACTTGAAATGGGTGTACATCCAGAACAACTCCCAGGCGGGGCAATGAATCCCGATCCTATGGCTATGGGTGCTCCAGTAGAAGGGCAGATTGATGGTAGTGCCACAGAGGCGCCAGAAATGCCCAAAGGTGGAGAAATATAAATATTAAGTAATCCTATTCTATATTAACCTTTATGGATAATGATTTAATTGACATGATTGCAGCTGATAACGCTCAGGCTGATGTGCATGATAAGATCAAAGAGATCCTTTATGCAAAGTCACAAGAGAATATCAATACTGTAACACCAGCTGTCACTGCTGATATGTTTGGTGGGCCTAATCCCTACCTAGAACCAGAAGTACAGGCTGAGGATGAACCAGCAGCAGAAGCTGATGGTACACCTAGTTCCGTTGAGGATACAGCGGAAGTTGAAGCGCCTACTGATGAAGTAGATGCACCTGATGATGAGGAAGTAGAAAAACCTGAGGCTTAACATGAAACTCATTACAGAAGAAATCGAAACCGCCAAGGTTCTTGTCGAAGAAAAAAACGGCAAGAAGAATATGTTTATTGAGGGTATCTTTTTACAAGGAAACCTTAAGAACAGAAATGGTCGTTTTTATCCTGTAGAGACTCTTGAGAAAGAGGTCACTAGATACAACGAAGCATTTGTTGGTAAAGGTCGTGCTCTTGGTGAGTTGGGACATCCCGAAGGCCCCACGGTTAATCTAGACAGAGTTTCTCACAAAATTGTAGACCTTCACAAGGAGGGAACCAATTTTGTAGGTAAAGCACAACTCCTCAATACACCTATGGGTACTATCGCACAGTCATTATTAGATGACGGTGTAACTCTTGGAGTATCATCAAGAGGAATGGGAAGTCTTAAAGACACTAGCGAAGGCTATAAAGTTGTCGGTGAAGACTTCATGCTTGCAACTGCAGCTGATATAGTTGCAGATCCTTCTGCCCCTGACGCTTTTGTCAATGGCATCATGGAAGGAGTTGATTGGATCTGGGAAGCTGGTATTCTAAAGGCAAGACAATCCGCAGTACAAGTTGTAGAAGAAAAAACTATGACTCACCCTGCAATTGCTGTTGCTGAACCTGAGAAGGTAGTAGAGGCCGCAATTGAGAAGACCCAAAAAACTATAAATAAGTTAGTAGATCAGAAACAACTTGACGAGAAGAAGTTGGAAATCTTCCAAAACTTCTTATCAAATCTCTGATTTAATAAATAAACATAGATTATACGATATCTAACACGTTTTTAGACGGAGAGTTCAAAATGTCTCGTGGAGATTTACAAGAAATGGAAGTAAAGACACAGCAATCCAGTACCGCTGTAAATAGTGGAGCAGCTAAGGGCGACCCAATGCCATCCACACCAAACTACGTTCCAGATGGTCAAGGTGCTGTTGAAGATCTTGGTGGGCCTACACCTGAGAACTCAAAGCCTGATGACAACAGTAACATGCTTAAGACGCCAACAGCGACAATTAAGCAAGTTAAAGATGTGATAACAAAGAACGCTGGAAAAGCTGATCCTATGCCTACTGCACCAAAATATGCCGAAGAGGCAGAAGTCGATGAGACTCAAGAGGTTGTTGCCGAAGAGCCCGTTAAAGAGGGTGAAGAGGTAGTAGCTGAAGAGGAGAAAGTCGATCTAAACGCAGCCATCGAAGAAGATGTTAATGCACTTCTTTCTGGTGAAGATCTCTCTGAGGAATTCAAAGAGAAGGCTAAGACAATCTTTGAAGCATCTATCAATGCTAAAATCACTGATATCGAAAATCAACTAAACGAAGAGTATACTAAGAAACTCACAGAAGAAGTTGAAACCATTAAGGTTGAACTTACTGAGAGAACTGATGCATACTTAGAGTACGTTGCCGACGAATGGATGAAAGAGAATGCTCTCGCAGTCGAGAAAGGAATTAAGACTGAGATGACAGAATCATTCATGGAAGGCATGAAAAAGCTTTTTGAAGAACATTATGTAACCCTACCTGAAGATAAATATGATGTCCTAGAAAATATGGTGGACAAACTTGATGAAATGGAAAGTAAGCTCAACGAGCAGATAGAGAAAAACGTTGCACTAAATCAAAGACTTAGTGAATCAACTGCTGAATCTGTCTTTAACAATGTTGCAGAAGGACTTGCAGTATCCCAAAAGGAAAAACTACAGTCTCTTGCAGAAGGTGTTGAGTTTGAAAGTGAAGAATCCTATCGTGGAAAAATCGAAACTCTGAAAGAATCTTATTTCGGACAGAAGACACCATCCACAGCGTCCGCTCCTCAAGAACTAAAAGAAGAAGCAGCACATACAGAGCCAGCTACTGGCGCAATGGCCGCTTATCTTGAAGCACTTGGACGTATGAAATAGGAACTCGTTAATTTTTAACAAACAACCCTTACAAAACGATGCAACAAAACATCAATTATCAACAGCTCACTGAAAAGTGGGCGCC
>VTLG01014774.1_pt1 | contig 26954 bp, 39 predicted proteins | sample 4694571 | NCBI WGS metagenome assembly VTLG01 (sample SAMN12604809, study PRJNA352737) | marine metagenome | biome: ENVO:00000447; feature: ENVO:00000209|ENVO:00000569|ENVO:01000036; material: ENVO:00002151; isolation source: viral sequences binned using virsorter ...
CAATACCAGTAGCACTCGTAAAACCATCTTCACTATGATGATAATTACCTATAAATGCACCTGTACTTAATTCAAAATATCCTACTCTACCAGCACCATCAGATTTAAGTAAATATTTATTAAGATTTGGATCTATTCTGTTTTCCATAGCATATGGAGTTAGTTCTCCTGCAGTCCCATGGTAAACAGGAAATGAAGTATCAACATCTGTACCAACTACAAATAATATTTGATCTACAGATCCCGCAGCAGTATCCGTATTAGTAACTCCATGACTTGGGACAGTAATAAATGCTCTAGTATTAGTAACATCATGGATTGTATATGTATTTCCTAATATTTTAGCAGATAATCCAGTTGATCCTCCCTCTGCAAGAACTTGATATATTGTTATTTGTGCACCATTTGAGAGACCATTATCTGAACTTATCAAGTTATAAAAAATATTTGCTAATTCTAATACATTAGCAGCAACATGATCTGTATTTGTAGATGGAAATGCTTTCATTCTACCAAAGTGACGAAATCCATGCACAGGTTGAATATATTTTAAAGTTTCATTACTACTCAATGAATCTAAAAATCCATATTCAGAAGATTGAGGTAAAAAAATACCTGATAGTTTTAAAGAACCAGGATTATAAGATACTAACTCATTAATAACTACGGATTCAGAAGGATCTATATCTCTTTTATCTACAAAAGAATTAAATCCTCCTGAAAAATCAACAATATTCCACGATCTTTTAGGCATTATTTTATTTTAATTTTTTTAATTATAGGTTTTAATATCATATCCCATACTAAATCATCTTTTTTAGATGGACTAAGTTTAATAGCTTTTTCAACTACATATAATACCAATAAAACATATTCCCAATTATTCATTAATGATTCTAACATTATTTTCTCCTTTTTTTGATTTTTGTTTTAGCTATTTTACATCCACATTTCCTACAACATATATATTCTTGAGGAGGATGTGAATTCTTTTCTAACAATTTGATTCTTCTCTCATGATCTTGTATTTTCTTAACAGATCGTTTTTCCATAATATTTCTTACAGCAGAGATTCCAACTTTTTTAGCTATAAATTTCCAAATCATTTAATCCTCCCATTTATCTTTCATTAACCATATTCCACCAAGAAATACTATTCCAAATCCTGATATAAACCATAACATATCATTTATTATTTGCATTAATAAGCTCTTTTCCTTGTAGTTTTCTTTTTAGCCTTAACTAATCTTTTTCCAGTTCTTTTAGCATAAGCCTTTGCTGCAGCTTTTCCTTTTTTTGAATAACCAAAACTTCTTCCACCAACTTTAGGCATAATATTCTCCTTTATTTAAATTAAACACTTGCTATTAACATTTCCAAATCACATGACCCAGTATTAGCATCAGCTTGAATATTTGTCAAATCTCCTAAAGCTGTATCAGAAGCAGCATCAGCATCTTGAGTTGCATTAAAAACATCTACCATACCTCCACTATTATCAGCATTCCATACAAAAGATTGTCCTGCATCAAGTTTGATAGCAACCTCATCATTATCTTGATTCCTGAATGTTAATGTAATAAAATTTGTATCATTTTGATTAGTAAATCTTATATATCTCACATCAGCTGCAACATAATGTCCAGCTGAAGCAACAGCCGAACTAAATGTAGCTATTGTAGATTCTGTAGTTGTAATAGTAAGTATTCTTTTAAATATTTCATTTATACCTGTTATAGTTGTTGTATTAGTTCCACCATATTCTGTGCCATTTAATACTAGTGATTCTTTTACTATTGTTGTTAATGTTGCCATTTACTTCTCTCCTTTTAATTTCATATATATCGTAATTAATCCTATACTAATACCTATAATAAGTGATATAAAACTTAATATAGGATTTAATACTCCTAACCAATGTATAACACCTGAACCGACACTACTTGTAATACCTAATTCGGGATATTGGCCTAAAACTCTCAATGTATCTTTCATTTATTCTCCTCACAATCATCCCATTTTTTAAGATCTAGCATTGGTAAAGGCTTTTCAATCAAATGGTCTTTTAATTTATCATTTTGTATCGCTACTTTATTTCCTCCCTTAACATATGCTTTACCATTAGCACATCCTACCTCGTATACAAATAAAATAGTCTTCCATATTCCTACTCTTACTACTCTAGCTGGCCTTCCATCAAAAATAATTACATCATCAGTATTTAAATCATCTCCAGCAAAGACTTTAATAGCCTCTATAGTAGACTCAATAGTCTTCCTTCCAATTAGGAAAAGAAATCCTGCAATTAGCATCCAACCATATTGGCCAATTAATCCTTCTATGACTTCTTTTTCCATACTCCTCCATTATGTTAAACAAAGTAGCATAATTAACATTATCAACTTATCAAATACCCAAAGCAATAATAATAAACTTAGCTTCCTATCTGTTCCCATCTATAAGCTCTCCCCATAAACTTGTTCTCCCTTTTATAATTTCTATTATTTGCACAGCATAATCATCATTTTTATATATATCAACTATAGCAAATGCATGATTCCAATTAGTTAAATTACCTCTCAACCAATCCTCGTCATTTATTATATCTTTTAAACAACCAAGACTCCAAGCACTAATAGTTCCACCTAATCCCGTATGAGTATGTCTTTGTAAATCATGAGTATGGCCATATATTACACTTTCTCCATACATTATTAAATGAGCTTTAGCGTGATGCATACCTGTTTTATGCCCATGAGTAAAATTTAATTTACCAATCTTTAAAGGTATCTTTCTAAAATAAGGATGAAATTCATAACCTCTTTCATCTAACTTTAAAGCATTTTGAGTCAAAAACCTAGGCCTAGTATGCTTTATTGCATATGCATCTAACCATACTTCATGATTGCCCTGTACAAAATGTCTTTCTTTGCATCCTACTTTATTGAGACATTTGTCTATTTGATCCATACCTTTGTTAACTTCTTTAACTGATTCATCTAACATAGGTATTAATAAATTATCAGGTGGTCTATCTAAAGTTTTCCAATGATGATTACTAAATAATTCCCATTCTCCTGTATCACCTAAATCTACATAAACATCTGGTTTAATTATCTTAATTGATTTTTTAAGACAATTAATCGCAGGTTGATCATGTAAAGGAAAGTGTTTATCAGGAGTTACTAATACTCTTTTAACGATTTCCCTACTTCTCATTATTAGCCTCCATAAAATGTTTAATAGTTCCTTTACCAAGGTGAGTATTATAAACTCTCTTCCAATATTCAGCTTGGGCTTTTAAATCATTAGATTTTGGTAGTGGATATTTGTCTCTTTTATACTTTAAGCGACAAAATACGGCCTGTAAGGCTATATTACTCATTACCCTTACTTCCATATCACTTTCATCAAATCCTAACGATTTGAGGCGTTTTTCGAGTTTTGGACGATATTTTACATAATTATCCATAGTGTCAATAAGCGTTGCAGGTTCTACTTGCCAGAACCCAATTGCTGGACCGCCTCCCATTTGTTTTAAATGCCTATATCCTGTTTCAGCATTTCCTGTTTTGTAGACTAAGTCTACTGCGTCTTTTGAATAAAGTCCCATTTCTTTAAGACTCCATTCAATAATATTTCTAATTTGTTTTTTCATCATCTAATTTTTCTAATTCTTCAAGTTCTTCTTCTCTTTCGTCTATACGTCCTTGAATCATAAAAAAATGATTTCTAACTTCCTCTCTTTGTTTTTTCAAATATGTAATTCTGTCTTTTACATATTCTATAGTTTTTGCTTCCACTATTCCCCTTTAATATTTAAACTCTACTTTTTGATGGACCTGTCTTTGTTAAATTATCTGCTAGTGTCATATTCTCCATATTTGCATATCTTTCATATTCCCATACACGACATGTACCTACTGTTATAGCACTAGTAGCTGATCCATCACCACCTCCAGTAAATGTTAATTTATTAGTATTAGCAGCTTTAATAAAAACAGTACCTGATTTTACACCAGTTGATGTACTAGTAGAAATTGTACTACCTGCTATAGTTAGAGTATCGTTTTCATTACCACATGCTGTAGTTACATTAAAATAATATTCTACTTTATATACTCTTCCTACTACAGGAGTAAAACCATCTAATACACATGTTGTGTTAGATGAAACACCTGCAGGCAATCTTTTTAAATTACTTGATATTACTCTCCATCCTGCACCTCTTGTCCAATCTCCAGCAGCCATATCATCTTCAACGATTTTACCTAATGCTTTATCTGCTCTTCTTTTAGTACTTGCTATAGAAGAATCAAAAATCATTAAATTATCAGCTCCATCTCTAGCACCATCCATATTAGAAACTGAAGTAGTAAAATCACCCATAGTTATATCCATTAGCAGATTACTACCCAAATTAACAAGTGACCAATCAAACCCCACTCCATATGCATAAAACCAAGTTGATGATGCCACCAATCCAGTTACTAGTGTTGCTTGTGCTATTTGACCTACAAAGAAATTTGCAGCTGTTCCATCAATTGCAGGTCTATAACATCCAATAGTTACATGATCATCACTATTATCATTAGTATATATATCATCCATTACCGCAGTTCCTTTAAACTGACTATTATGATATATATAAAAAACTCTATTACCACCACCATGCTGTTTAGATCTTATTAATACATTATGCCATTGATCCACGACTGCTACACTTGAAACTGTTAATGTTTTATTCGCATTTCCATCTCCATCTCCTATAAAACATTTTATATCTGTGCTATTATCTGGAATAAATATTTTAAAAGCATCATTTCCAGCTAGTCCATTATGAAATAATACTTTGTCATCAGTATTATCATTTCTAGCAGCAGTAGGTTTATACCAAATACTCAAATACCATTGTTCTGACGATGTAGGATCTGTATTCATAAAATTATCGCCATTTACTTCATCGTTATTAAATAAACCCACGACTTCAGGATTATAAACACTAAGATATTCATCTACTCCATTAAATACTCCTGCAGTAGCCATTGTTCCTGGAGCAGTATTAGTTTGAGGAACAGACATATCTCTTATAAAATTTTTAACAAACATTAGTCTTTAACTATTCCAATATTTAATGTAATAGTTCCACCATTATAATCATCACCAGATTGTGTAATACCAGTAACATATAGACTTCTTGAATCTGATTCAGCTTTAGCTAAAAGACCTGCATTAGTTTTAGACCCTATAGCTAGTTCTCCAAAATCTTGAATAGCTGCTATATCAGTAAATCCTTGTATACCATCTAAAAGATCTCTATTTAACTCTCCTGGGCCAGCGCCTTCAGTAGTTATTGCAGCATCAGCAACTCCTAATGTTGTAGAATCATTTGAAAATACTAAACGAAAACTATTTGTCATATTTGTTGCAACTGATAAATCATCATCTGGATTATCAGCAAGTACTGCTGTAATTGAATGAATTATACAAGCTCCTCCATTTACTGCAACTGCATTAGGTATTTCTGTTAATGGAAACATTATAGTAGCATCTGTAGCGCCTGTTCCCATTGTTGCTGATACAGTTATTACGTCTACATCCATTTTATTCAGCTTCTCTTGTACCGAATAATTGTGTAATTGTGTTTGTGCCATTATTTACCTCCTACCCTAAGCACTGGCAAGTGCGTGAACGGGTTCGTTATTATTATTGTTATCTTATTCCATAAGGACCAGAAGCAATCATCCTAGGTCCTCCTATTAATCTATTATTATATTTTTCTAATTGCTTCCTAAATTTAACCATCAAGTATTCTGCTTCTTCAAACCTTCCTGCATCTTCTAAATATTTTGCTTTTACATAATCTACTGCAGCTTTAGATAAATAATTAGGTACATCTATTTCATCAGTTTCATCATCTAAAACACTAATATTTGTATGAATATATGCAGGATCTCTATGTGCTTTATATATATCTACACCACTTTCTCCAGTATCAGCAAGAAAAGTAGCAGCAATTTCTTTTTCGGTACCTCTATTTTCATTTCCTGTGAATAAAATATGATATTTATTACCAGCTGTTATTTTACTTGATGCTGCTGTTGCACTTTGAGTAACACTTGCTACAGAAAATAATCCATTATTTTTTACTTGACCAGAATTTCCAATATATACATAATCGCCAGCAGCAAAATGATCTGCTAAATGTAGAGTTCCTCCACCTCCATCAAATAATTCTTCATCTGTATTAAAATCTACTTGTTGATTTTCCCAATATGGCAAACTCCCTTTGACTCTAGTATGTGTTGTTAATACTCCATTAGCTCCTGCAGTTTTAACTTTATGCAATCCATTCCATCTACTGCTACCAGAAACTACTATATAATCAGTAGCATGTGATGAATGTTGTCCTGCAAATTCTCCAGCACTACCACTTGTTACAGCACTATAAGGACTATCTCCCCAATTTACTTCAGCAGCATTTCCATTACTTCTAAAAAAAGCTAAATAACCATCTATAACAGTCCATCCATTTATACCAAATTTATTTATATCTAATCCTTGATTTTGATAAATATGATATAAAGGTGAATAAGTATATAATATTTCTAATCCATCAGCAACATCTGCTAATGGTGATTTCCATTGAAATTTATCAGTACCAGGACCATAATCTTTTGAATTTGGATCATTATCAAAAGCAGCTTCCTTTTCTACTAAAGCAATTTTATTTCCTTGCATATAATATGCATATTCTTTTACACTAGCCATTTATATTCCATCCGCATCTTTAATTAAAGGTTTATAAATTGTTCTTGGTATTACTCTATATTCATCTTTACTATTTAAATGATTTTTACATCTTATTTCTTTTATTTGTAATGCATCATTAGGTATATCATAAAAACGTTTATTTTGATCTATATTAATTCTTTCAGTATTAAGATGTGTTTCGCTAATAGTATTAATCTCTTCTAAAGCATCTTTAAGATAAGCTATTGCTCTACCAGTATCAGTAATACCTATTCTTTCCATTAATTCTTTAACTGTCATATCAATCTCCTAAATTATATTTATACATCATCTAATATTGCAGCTATTTGAACTACAACGTCTCCAGGTGATCCACCACTTGCAGGAGCACCATTAGTTACTGCTACTGTAATTGCTGATAATGTATTTAGTGTTGTTGCAGCTGTCTTAAAACAAACTACTTCTCCACTATCAATAAAAATGCCATCAGTATTATCATATGCTGCAGATCCTTCTAATGATAAAACAACTCCAGAAGATGTATCTGTACTACCATCTGTAGTTCCTGTATTTTTTACAACTATCCATCTTACTATATCACCTGTAGCTGTTGCAGTTTCTGCCTCATCTGTTCTTCCATAACGTTTATTATATTCTGCACCAGCTTGAATTAATAATGAACTAGTTCCATCTACTATAGTTTCTAAATATATCCATTTATCTCCAGCATCTGCTGGTGTATAATTTAAATTACCAGAAATAGCTTGTTTTGCAAAATCTGATCCTACAGATGTAGTTATAGTAGAAGTTGCTTTATCTGCCATTAGTGACCACCATCATCAATAACAGCTGCTACAGTGCATCTAACACTTCCAGTTCCTTGAGAAGCATTATTAGCTACTCCTGTTCTCACAATAATATTAGAAATCAAACAATTTATTCTTCCCATCCATGCTTCTCCAGCAGCTATTTCTATTGCATCTGTATCATTATATGTTACTGTACCATTATCTAATACCATATAAACACTTCTATCTGTTGTTGTTCCACTTGTATCACTAGTTCCTGTATTTTTAATAAACAAAAACTTTACATCATCTGCATTTCCTACTATATCAGTACTAGAATTATCAGTAAAATGACAATCAGATCCTGCCGCTTCATTTGAATCTGTATGACTTCCACTTGCCCCTACTAATGCAGTAAGACCAGGATCAGCATTAGTGCATATTAATTCTTTATCAGCTGCTTCTGTTACTATCACATTTGGTGCATAATACCATTTATCATCTCCTCCAAAACTATAAGTCATTTCACCACCTAATGCTTGATTTATATCATGATGTATAGCATTTACTTTAGTTGCATCATTATCTGCAGCTATTTCTACAATAGGTGTAAATGATATTGCTCCTTGGACTTTATCTGCCATTACTATCTCCTTGCTTGTTGTTGTTGTTGTTGTTGTTGTCTAGGGGCCATTATTGAAAAAGCCTCATCATATTGTTGTTTTAATAAATTAAATCTATTTATTACTAATTCATATTCTTTGCTAATTTTATTTATTTTACTTATATAGTTCTGTTGATCTGCATTGTATTTAGCCATTATATTTTGATTATTTGAATTAACTTTTGCCATTTCAGAATCAAATGTAGATTTAGAATTAGTTAAATCACTTTGAAATTTACTAGTAGCAGATTGTATTTCAGATTGATATTTTGATAAATCATATCCTGTTTCAGATTGATATTCTTGAATTGCTTTTCCAACTTGAGCTTGAAAATCTTGAAGTGATGATGAAACTCTAGCTGATTCTTTTTGTACTTCATTAGCATATTTCTGCAATTCATTCTGATATTCTGATTGTTCTTTAGTAAATTTTGCTTGAGCTCCTTGTATTTTAGCACTATATTCCCCTATTTTAGCTTGTATTTCTTGCACTCTTGCTGATGACATCTCACTATCTTCTTCAGTAGAAATCCATGTGTTAGTATCACTCCAATCTGGTACACTCATTATAGGAGGTGTATAAGTTGGAGCTGTTGCACTAAATGATGGAGTTATAAAAGTTCCAATACTTGGAACACTGTTAAAGTCAATATCTACTCCTGGAGGAGGAGGAGGTAAAATAATATCGTTAGGAGCTGTGTATACTGGAGGTATTGCTAATACTTCTGTATCTATATTACTTGGTAAATTTCCTTCTATTGAATGCAATTGTGCTTGCAATGATTTACAAGAAGCATATAATACTACTAAATAATTATATTCATTTGGAAAATTATCAGGGACTACATCTCCAAAAGCTACTCCTGTATCATAAGTTACTTGAGTAACAATTAAATCATTATCACCAGTTGCTGAAGCTGCAGGAATAATATGAATATTTCCATCTAATTCATAATATGCAGGATTATACATAGTCCTATAATATAAACTCTCTTTATCTAATGCTTGTCCTCTTTCATTTGCAGCAATAGGAGTACAAGATCTAAGTATTGTTGTAGAATTATGTTCTCTAACAATTGATAATATCTTACCAGTTTTTGCAATATGTGAATGAGAAGTAGTAGTAGCAGTAAATTTAGATATTTCCTTAGGATTAATTGTAATTATACGATTTACGACTTCAAAAACTGCATCTTGTAAAAATTGAGTTAATTCACCTTGTGTAGGAACACTACCAGTACTTGCTATTTTAATTCCTGTTAAAGTTTCTACTTTTTCTTCAAATGTTGCCAATTCTTTCCTTCCTCTCTAAGGGATTGACATCCCGTGAATGAGATCGTTTATTGTTAAATTTGGGAACTGCAGACTACAGGGAGGGGAAGCTCTCCGCAGCCCACAGTCCCAAATATTTTAATTACCTACTAATCATCGACATCAGTACCAGCTGTAAGTTCAAAGCCAGTGCCAATTGCATCTTCACCACCAAACACTATACCACCCATTATGTACCAATGAGTACCATCAGAAACAACTGTAAAAGAAGTTCCGTCAGCATCAGTCTTAGTACCAACATCGCTAAGGTCTAATGTTATAGTTGAATGAGCAATGACACCACCTTCAACTCCAGTTTTTACTGAATTTGCGGCACCTTTAAAATCAACAGCATCTGTTGCTGTTTTAAAGACTACGTCATTAGTTCCATCTCCTGCATCTGTTAAAACAAAACTATATTCTAATCCAGCAGCGGGAGTAGGCATTATAACAACAACTCCTCTACTACCTGTGTCAGAAGATACAGCTATAAAAACAACAGAACCAGTTTCACCAGCAACTAATGTTTTAGTAACAGCAGCAGCAGCATTATCTAATGAAATAATATTGCGTCTATTTGACTGTCCGATTTTAAGCCAAGAACCAGCTGAAGTTGATGTAAATGTCCATTCAATCTTCTCAGTACTGCCAGCTTTAACTATAGCTACATAATCACCATCTTCATTTTTAATGATTAAATCAGTTGAACCACCTGTTTCTTGAACCATAACAGATTGTCCACTCATTATACCATTTTTCAATGCAAGATAATTACTAGCATTACCAGCAGCCTTAATAAGTCCTTTAGCATGTACATAATCAGTAACACTAGATCCATTTATAGTAACAGCAACTTTACCATTACTAGTTGGAGTTAGTGTTTGAACTACAGCATTATTAGGATGTATAGCAGGTTTATCTATATGGTCTATAATAGACCCTTGATTAATTGTTGAAGCCATATTCTATACTCCTTTCTTAACCGGCATTAATTACTGCAATAGTACCAGGATTGGCACCATCAGTAACAAGATTTGCATTACATAACCATGCAGTTGAATCAACAGCAGTAAATGAAAATGTATCTCCAGCATGTCCACCTAAAGTAGTAGAATCATGAACTAGATCAAAATTATCATAACTAGCTACTGTTGCAATAGCAGTAGCATGATCAATAGATTGCATAACAGCGCCTTGATCAGCAGTAGTAGAAAATACTTTTACTGTACCAAAGAAACAATCAGCAGAACCAGCAACAATTGTAGTACCAGCAGTAGATTCGACTTTTAAACAAAATTCAAAAGTCATTCCAGCTTCAGCACTAGGAAGAGTTACTTCAATAGCAGCAGTTCCTATTACAATTAACTTTCCTGCATCTTCCTTAGAAAGAGTTGTACTTGCATTCACTTCTTTAATACCTCTTATCTTACCATCAGCTACATTACCAAGAACATTGCCATCTTTATTTTGTCCATATAATGGAATTCCCATAATATACCTCCTTAAGTCCAGAGAGCATGAGATTCAGGCATTGACCATTCCATCCCAGCTTCTGTTAAGATTAAGTCTACTCTACGATCGACCCCAGAGTTCTCTAAAGTTTGAACTCCTACATAGACTGAAGTGTCTCTATTCACACCATTACCTTGTAATGGTCTATATGCACAGTTTTTAAGATTAAGCCCAAGCATTTTAACTTGAGATCCATCTAAGTGAATATTTCTAGCAACATTCATATCACCATAAGGTGTTGAGAATGTAGTAATATCTACACCAAGAACTTTTTTCTTTCCAGTCATAGAAAAATCAGCTCTAAATTGTGAAGATACTTCTAAATTATTCTTAAAATATCCACCTAATTTATGCATCCAGTTATAAACAGCAGTACTAACAAAGAATAAACTTGCAGAACTGTTATTATATCTTGGATCTAAATAATTAGACATATCATCTAAGAAATCATCAGCTGTTTTAGTAGCTACATCTAAACTAAATGAGTTACCAAAAGTTGAAACATAATCAACTGCACCTTGAGTATACTGAATATCATTAGTTGTATCCTCATATTGAGTACCAAATAATAATGAAGATTCAATATCCCATTTATGCTCGACTAACTTTTCTTTCCACACTCTAGCCCACTCATTTGGTTCAAACTTCAATACTGTAGCTCTGGCTGTATTAGTCATAGCCATTGAAGTTTTCCATATTTGAGTTAAACCAGAATTTGTAGAGTAAGGTTGGTCTTTCCAAGTTTCTGGGTATCCAGAACCTTCAGCATGTGCACTACCTACAACATAACATCTTTTTCTTTCAAGATAATCAGCTATTGAAAACCCTGAAACATCTACAGCATCTAAAGCATTATTATATGCTGAATATGATAAAAGTTCAGTTGCAGCAGATTCACCTTTAATGATTGTACATTTAAGATTAGCAGCATTTGAAACACCAACTAAATCAACTGATTCTACTTTAGCAATCAAATGACTACTAGGAGCTGAAGCTGTTGTTGCACTTGAATCATCCCATGAACCAGCTGTTACTGCTGTTGAATGAGGTATTTTGATTATTTGACCTGGTAAAAAGAATGCAGGTTGTGTGCCAGAATCTCCAGGAGAAATTTCACTTGAACCTATTCCTTGTCCATATATATTTTGAACATTACCAGCTTTATTATAATCACCAATCATAGTGAAGTAATATGAATCACCAGCATCAACATTACCAGAAGAAACTGTTGCATCACTTCCTGTAATTGCTGTTGGAGCTGTTGTACCATGATTACAAATATAAGCATAACGCTTATGATATGATCCTCTTTTTTCGGCCCATTTAAACGCAGGATCATCTGTGGGCTTTTTACTTACTTTTGACACAAATCGAAAGAAAGGGTCTTGTGCGATAGCTAATTCTGATACTCTATCACCAAAATTATACTTACGTCTCAGATCACCAGTATCATAATTCGTACTAGTACCTGGACCATTTCCATCAACATCTGCCACAGTTAGGTCTTTATTGCCAGTACCGCCATAAACACCTACTTGAAATAGATCAGACATTGGATTGTCTCCTTCCATTTAGTTCTCTCTCAGCTATACTTTCGTACCTTCGAGTAGAACTTTAATTAAGCTCGGTAAACAATCCTATATAAAGAATTTTTTTTAACCGAACAAGTTATCTAAACCACCATCAGCGCCAGCTAAACTATCAAAGACAGAATCATCTGGAGATTTTTTAGCATCGCCCTGACTGTTTGAATCACTTGAACTTGTTGGTATATTTCGTACATTCTTCATTTGATTAAGCATATCTTGCTTAGTGTTATTTGCAACATTCGTAGCAGCTTTATCTTTATTTAATAGATAATAAATATCATCTAATTTTAAACGTCTGGATTTAGCTTGCGTTTGAAATTGCGTAAACTCCTCTGCAGTCATTCCATGCTTTTTCATAAATTCAGCTTCTTGCTTTTTAAGCATAAATTTCTTTTGCATTTGACCAGCGTTTTGTTTTTCTCTAGTTAATACTTGATTAACTCTAGATTGAACAACACCATCAATATGCGAATTCATAAGCTTTGCTGAATCAGAATCTGGATTTTCCATTGCTTCCTGTTGGTCGAATACAAAATCTTCATCTAATCCAAGTTGCTCTTTTACGCTTTTATTAGGCTTTCCACCTTCAACTAAATAATTACGAACATGATCAACAAGTCCACTATCACGCTTCATAGCGTCTAGTACGGGAACAAAAGGTTTTAAATCTTTAAGTTCACTAGCCATTTTAACAGCTGCTCTACTTGAATCTTTATATCTTTTTTCCCAATCTACATTTCCTGGAGCCGGCTGTGATTCTTTGTGGGTTACCTGTTCGGTGCCACTTTCACTTCGGGTTACCTCTGTAGTGTTTTCCTGAGTTACTTCCCCTTCTGAAACCATTCCATTAACGGATTGTTCCAGATTATCAAAGAAATTATCTGAGGAGTCAAATACCGCATCTGCAGCTTGTTGCTGTTCTTCTGGTACTGAGTTACCTTGTACTTCTTCTGACATTTTATCTCCTTTTTGTATTTTACTTAAAAAACTTTAAAATATTTAAATATATATTAATCATTTTTAACATTATTTTGCAAGTTATTTATTATATTGCCTGCTTTTGCATCCATTTTGGCTTTTGTTGATTCTGTTTTATTCGCCAATACAGATTGTAAAGTTTTCTGTTTTGCTTCTGTGTCAAGATATTCTTTTTGCAATCCAGTTTTAACTTCTTCTTTCTTTTTATTAATTTCTACTTCAGCTTGCATCACTTTACCTTTAATACCAGCTTGAACAAGTTGTCGTTCAAGTGTTTCAATAGTTCCTGCTGAATCTTTTAATTGTCCTTCCATAGAAGAAATTTGTCCTTGCATTTGAGAATATACACTTTTCCTTTTAGCAATATTTTCTTTATTTCTAATATCTGTTTCAGCAAGAACAGCTATATCATCAACAACTCCCATTTGCATTAATTCTTTTAATTCTGCTAAATATGCCCATCTATTAATAGGTAAAGTAGATCCAGCTACTATTCTTATATCAAATTTAGCTGCACCATAATCTTTTAATTTATCAATTACTTTACCATAATCGTTATAAATTGGTATATTAATTTCGATTTCCCTTTGTTCCTGTAATGCACTAGGTTGTACAATTCTAAATACTTTATGAGCAGTATATACTACTTGAGTAAATTGTTTAACCATAGTACCTAATTGTTTTAAAGATACATCCAATGAATTTTGCATCCATTGTTTAATTCTTCTTGTACCATATTCATCCATAGCAAGCATACCTCTATATGTATCACTAGCTCCACCTGAATCACCCATCATAGAAGAATATATACCTGCTAAATATTCCATATCACCTTTAGCTTCCTGTACTATTTGAAAGAAAGCACTATTAAGTGGTGCAGGTTGTACAGGTTGAGGAGGAGCAGAACCAGGTCTAATAGGTAATAATGCTCCTGGAGCAGAAGAATATCTTTCCCAATAATCTGTATCAATACTTCCTTCTTCATGCATCCATCTTAATGAAGATCCTAATGATGCATTATGTACTAATATTTGATGTGCTTTATTTATCTCTCTTTGTTTACCAATAAGAGGAGAAACAGCACTCATTGGATAAGGTGTTCCTGTCCATTTAAAATGAAATGGAATAATAGGATATTCATCTATACCTTCTGGCATAACAATCATAGATATAGTTTGATCACCTATAATAATACATTGTTGTATTCTCGTTCCATAAAATTGTACGACATCTACTAATGATTTTTTAAAATTCGGATCATTTTCTAATAATTTAAATTCTTTTTCAGATACTACAACATTTTCTACAACTTCAGCTTGTTGTTGTGCTTCAGCTAACATTTGTTGTTGTGCAACTTGAAATTGCTGTTGTTGCATTTTTTGAGCTTTTTCCATTTCAAGCTGCATTCTTTCAGGAAGCATTTCTCCTGCTTCTACTGCAGATGACATTGATTTCTGTTGTTCTATAATCTCAACTTGCATTTCTGCTTGCATTTCTTGCATTCTAACTTGAACTTGCTGCTGTATTTGAGCTTCTTGCTCAGGAGTTAATTCTTTTCTATAAAATACATTAACATATGAAACTTTGATTTTTTCATACATTTCATAAAATTCTACTAGTTCATCATTTTCACCTTCAGGAGTAACAGCATCATCTATTTCTTTATAAGCGAAATCTTTTCTATGATTTCCCATAGATTTTTCGCTATAGTTACTTTCATTATGTCCAAAACCACTAGCTTTTTTAATTTTAGTTTTTGCATCAGGATATTTAGTAATTAAATGTTCCTTAGGTAATATTTTTCTAATCATTATAAAAGCAGCATCTCTAAATAATATATCTCTAGATTTAGGATCTACAAATACATCAAAAGGCTCTACATTTTTAAGAACTACATCTCCCATTCCATGATCAGCATCTTGATCTACGCTAACCATTAAAAATCCTAATGATTTAGTAATTGCATCATGAATACAATTTGCATAAAGAGAGGATCCATTAGATAGATCCCATATATAATCTGCCATATCGGAAAAGACTGCAGCAACATCAACGTCACTACCCTCTGTTCCTACAGCTTGCCATCTAGGTCGGTTTGCGGTTGCATAAAAGTTGAGCATTTCAACGACGGGTAGTATTCGATTTATGGTGAATGTAGGCATTCCTTGCTCTTCTAATGCAATCCTCTCGTTATCAGTTATTTGATTATCATTTGCAAAATCTACACCTTTTTGATTGATGTATTCCCATTGAGCTCTTTGCTCACAATCAGCAAGTTCAAAAACTCTTTTAATTCTTTGGGCATTTTTATCTACTCTTTTAGCCATTACTTCCCTTCTTTATATGTGTTATTAGCTACCATGAATTCACTATTTTTCCAATGTTTAGTACCATTAGGTGCTTTTGTATGTTTCTCACCCACCGGATGAGGGGTTCCCTTAAACGGTCAGATATGCATCTTCTTATATATAGACATTAGTAACCTCTTTTATTTCTATTTCTACCAGTTAATACATTTCCTATTCCTGGGTTTCTCATATTTCTAGGTCCACCACTACCAGTTCCTGTTGGTCTATTATTAACACTCGTTTGATTATTTGGTCTATTCGTACCTAAATTTCTATTTAAACCTAATTGAAGAGGTAATGAACTTTGTCCACCCATATTATTTCCTTGATTTCCAGCCATAGATTGTCCAGGCATAGGTCTCCTAGGAGGCATTCCTGGTCTTCCAGGACTTTGCATAGGTCTTCTACTCATAGGTTGCAAACTTCTAGGTGCTCGTGGCATTCTATTCATTCCACGATTTCCTACAGATTGTCCAGTATTTCTTAAAGGTCTTCCAGTTCTTCTAGATTCTCTTTGAGCCTCTAACATACCTGCGGGGTCATATCCGAATTTCTTTCTTCCTACTTGTGGCATAATTATCTCCTTTACGCTACTATCCAGCTTTTCGCTGAAGGTTTGTGTTTTCTCCACTCACCACGTTTATCTTTTTTCATAGACTTAGGTGGATGAGCATATTTACATGCATAAGCTAAAGCATCAATAGTATCATCATGTCCCATTCTAGGACCAAAAATTAAAACTTCATGTTCTAATTCATGTTGATTCTTTTTAAGATGAACACTACCTATTGAGAATCTCTGTGCCAGAATTTCTTGAATTCTATCACGTTTCGACATTCTTGTACCAGGTTTCTCCGCGCTATATTTAACGCTAAAGTCGTTTCGTCTACGCATTTCTGATACCAATGCTTGGAAAATTGGTTTGGACATACTAGTGTCCTCAATCGTATATAAGGAAGGGTGATATGTTTTGTTATAATCAAAAATATAATCCACAATCCCTTTCTTACTTTCACCAGGAATTCCAAGAACAGGTATCGAACGCTTACGCAAATAATCAAGAACATATACATTATTATTACCATCAACTGCGACAAAAATAATAACACTAAAGTCAGTATCACGCCTAGTACTATCAGTAGCTGGATCAACACCTGCGAAAACGTTAACAGGTAATTGATCACCTTTTTCAGTAATAACGTAAGATATTCCTGTATCTTCATCATGTAAAAAGCTCCCATCCCAATATTTTATATGCTCTCTGGTAAATATAGAATCATCCTTACTTTGAACTTCCATCATATATTCTTGATAGAATTTCTGAGGCTGACCAGAGTCAGCATAAAACTTTTTCTTCCTCTCCATTTCCTTTTGACCAAACCATGAAGGCCATAAAGGAGTTCCATCAGGCATTATTGCCTTATAAGTTACTACTTTCCAACTAAATTTTTCTTCACGTTTTTTAGCTTGTTCGTGACCAACAAGAATATTTTGTATAAAGGAGTCAAAGTGAACAGGAGTACCATTAATCCTAAGCCTACCAGTACCAGGCTCGAGAGCAGGAAACACAACAGCTGTAACAAGGTTAGAGATTTTAGCACGAGACTCAGGCGTAACGGTATTATTCTCATCTTCAAAGTCGTCAAGTACGATAAGATCATATCTCTTATGCAATTTAGCACCACCCCTAATTCCTGAAAGGTTGGATTTACTAATAAGTTTGCAACCACTTTTAAGTTCAATATCATCTTCGGTCCATTTTCTACCTTTTAAGTTACCGAAATAATACAAAAACTTTTCATTAAACTCCAAATGATATTTAATATAATCAAGATTAGGTACGGAAATTTTAGAAGAAGCAGCCACCCATCCATAAAATAATGGATCTTTAGTAAAAGCAAAATCATGCAATATATTACATTTTGTAAGTACTGTTTTTCCATGACCCCTTGGTAAGATTATTGCTGATTGTTTCACTTCTCGATTGGATATTATATCTGCTACCTGATAATGAAAGAAAGGTGTTTCTGATCTCATAAAGTCATCTGGTAGAAATAATTTACCAAATGCTATCATATCTTTTTTTGCTAATTGTAATGTTTCTTCTTCTTTAGATATATTATGTTTATTTATATTAGCCATTATTCAGAATCATAAACTAAATGTCTAAAAGCAGAATTATCTACAGTAGGTGTATATCTATAAGCTTTATCAAACCATCCTTCTTGTTCTTTATCTCCATATAACCATTCAAATGTATAAAACTTACTTGTTTTAGGTTCATCAATTCCAAATGGTCTTCCTCTATCATGAACAACTTCAATACCTTCTTGATAAACATCAGTTATAATACTCATATGTTTTTGATAACCATATTCTCTATATAGTTCAGGTGATCTTTCAACTCCTGGAGGATTTCTAGTTATTCCTCCTTGATCTATATTTAATATTAATATATCACCTCTTGCTAATTCTCCTGGACCTACAGGAAGAAAATCTTGAGAATGTTCTTTAAATAATTTGCCAGGTTCTCCCCTACCATCAAATGCATCAATAGCAAAATCTATAGATTCAGATAATTGACCTTTATGATCTTTAGGCCATGGTATATAAACATCACTTAGTATTTGACAAGCCGCTGTAGCACATGTCATATCTTTTCCCATATCTCTACGAAATGTTTCTGTGCCTATTGCATTTAAAGCTGAAGCCTGTATTGAATTAGCTAATGGTCCTTGATTTTTATTTATAGATGGAGTTAATTTCGATCTATCCCACCTTATTGAATCTGCTTTACTAAAATATCCTGTTTCTCGTGGTGGAATTATCCACTCATAAACATTTTCTAATCCTGATTCAAATTTATCCCAAATACTAGCCATTACCACTTACCTTCTGGACATTTACTAAATCCAACTCTAGTCTTTACTTTCATAAAACAACCACACTTTTCACATCTAGTGCTAGGTTTTTTTAAAAATTCACAAGTATTACATATCCTCATTCTATATAATGCAATATCTTGGTCTGCTAATAAATAATCTTTAAACTCATCAAAAAATGACATTATTTCCCCTTTAATTTTTCAGGTCGTTTAACTTCTTCTAATACATTATCCTCAAAACCTTTAAATACAGCTCCTGTTATTTGTGTAAACTTAGTTTGGTTCTTATCTTCTAAATCTAATATATCAGCTAATTTAAATAATGCTCTTAATTTTACATCTTCTTTTGTAGAATTCTTTGAAGCATATAATATTTCTTTCAATACAGTTTTAGGATCTATACCTAATTCTTTACATACTGGCTTTAATTCTTCTTTCATAGCTGTAACTACCCTTTCAGTTTTTACAAGATTACTAGACTTCTCTTTTGCATAGCCAATGTTATTTGTAGGAAATGCTTTTAAATATGCTTGTTCAGGTTGCATACCCTGAGAAAGATATAAGACGAAGACTTGCTCGGCTTTTGTCAGACTTTGGCGATCTACCAGAATAGTATCTGGGCTTTTACTCCCCCCGAATGAGTATATATTAGCCCTCTTCGATGTGTCCATCTTAACACGGGGTCCTATAGGAAATGTACCGGTGCAAGTTCCTATGTATTCTCTGATCTTGTCTGTACCTTTAGCACGTAGCATCTGTCCTCGTCTTAATACTTGAATGACACAATCGTCATCAGTCTTTACCCAATCACTTACGTGACCATCCCTCCAGTCCTCGACTACATTAAGATTTGGCGGTAACTTGTCTTCTGGTTCGTATACCAGATGACTTAGTTTGTTTATTTCGTACCTTCTCATTTTTAGCCTTATTACCCTCAGTTAATCCTTTTAGGTAATCCTCTATATGTTTAACTTTAATCTTTAATTCTACTATCTCTTCATCTTGAGCTTTATTCTCTTTCAACAAAGTCTTATACTTCTCACCTAAAGTCCATACATCCATATCATCTCCCCTACTTACTAACAAAGGCCATCGCCAGATGGCCGGTTGCTTTATGTTTTACCTACTATACAGCAAGTCATTCCTGCTATATCTATATCTTCAAAATAATCCTCTAAGTCTATACTCCCTATATTCCAGGAGCCGCTATCAGAATCATCTACTATCTGTTCTTGTATAAACTCACATTGATCTTCACCTTCCTTGTAAGCTATAGTTAATGTGTATTTATATACCTTATCTTTTTTCTTATTCATATTAACAACCTCCTTTCATATAATTATATATAATATATTAATATAAATAAAATTAATAATCAATAGTTTTTTTTAAGCTGTAAGTTGCTGTAATACAACGACTTAGCAATTTAACAGACTACTCAGTCGGTTTTGGTTTTACAATCCTAGATTATAGCGAACAGAATTACAAAAAGCTTTAAAAATTGTAGCATTTTATCGTGTGGTCTTTTACAAGGGGACGGCCCGTCAACAGGGTTTTTCAAAAGTCTTTTTTCGTTATTTTTGATTTAGAATTTTTTGATTAATATTAATAAAGGAGATAGAGAAATGAATGAAGCATTAAAAAATGCAGTAGCACAATCAAATGTTTTAATCCTCAATGGTATGGCTAATGGTATAGTAGCAGCTATAGCAAGAGGTGCAGCTAGAGGTAGGATGCCAAGTTGGCAAGTAGCTAAAGCTTATGGTGAATTCCAGAATATAGCAGCTACAGCTCAGTTTGGTGATCCAAGTCAATACCTATCAGGTATGAATGGGTTAGGTCAATTATTACCTCAGCAACCAGCTCAAACAGTTCAACCTGATATTACAGAGTTGTTGAGCAAGATTAATGATAGATTAGATGCATTGGAGACTAGTGGTCAATAGACTGCTAGTTTCTTCTTAAACTACTATTATTATTACTATTATCATATAAAACAGCTATAAAACAGGTATAAGTATATGTATTACTCACACTTACAAATGAACTTAGAGATCCGCTCTTTAGGTATTGTATACATGTGCTTATGCTTGTTTATAGTATAAACTTACACTAAACACTAACAATTGGAGGTATCATGTTAGAAACAATTATTATAGTACTAGTATTTATGATCGTAGTAACATTTAAGAAAGCTATGACATTATTTGATTAAAGAATTAGGACATAGATATTAGAATATGCTTGCATAATGGTTTTGGAATGACTTTCACTGCCTATCTTCGTCAAGTAGGTGCAGCTTGCTGTTTAATTGGAGACTGTATAATATCAGTACAATATGTCCTATAATTATTAGAGAGGAAGAGGCGGAATCTAGTCTCTTTAAATCACTGCGGATATAATAATAGATAGCTACATCCCTATTTAGGTTGACATTCCTCTCTAATAAGAATTATACTAGATATTTGGTGCGAGCAGAGAGTATTAAAAAGCGATTATAAGTACTTAATAATGTAAGACTCAATGACTCTCTTGAAATTGATAGATAGGCCACGAGAGTATCTAGTATACAGTAGGTTTATATAATATTTAAAATTGTGTGCTAACGAGGAATAGAAGACAATGCAGAGTCATAGAGGAGTGATGAGGTAGGCGCTTAAACTCCGTATTCCGTTTGAGTTAGCACACGCCTAAAATTAAGAAAGGATGAAGATGCCAAACAGGAAAGCTAAAGAACGTAAGATGGATCGTAAAGTTAGACATGCAGCTATTAAGAAATGGAAGCGTGATCAGAAGAAACTTAAAAAGGAGAATAAACATGGAACTAGATGATAAAGTAGCAAAAGCTATAATACATGTTTTTGAATCACCAAATGTGTCAGATAAGAACATGGAAAATGCTAATGTAGTAGATGTATTAGATAAAATTTCTGATGCTTTAAGTCAAATAGCAATAGCATTAAACAAGGAGAAATCATGAACATAGATACTAAAGTTACAATATTAAAGTATGGATTTGTAATATTAATACTATTCTTATGTTATCAGATAATAAGAGGTCTATCATGATAAGATATGAAGATGCAAGAGAAGTATTAGAAATATTAAGAGATGTAGAAGCATACATTGCTATGCAAACACGGAACGATAAGTTAGCAGAATTAATACTTACTAGAATATCTAGAGTATTAGAGGCCAATGATAATATTAAACAAAGCGGAGAGACTAATGAAAACACTAAACAAGGAGAACCAGAAGAGAATTAAAGTATATGCAATAAATGATATGAATCAATTTAATATACCAACATATTTACTTGAAGCATATAATCAAAGAAGAAAAGAAGATACTATTATGAATGGATAGTAATTAAGTAAAGACTTGCTGGCATACCAAGGCAGAAGAGAAAAAGGCTATAGCGCTCATTATGCAGTATGCCAATCATTATAACATTTAGAGAGGTGAGTTGGGAGCCTGATATGGCTATTACGGTATTGGTGGTCAGCCAAATACTAGAGTGTGGGGAACTGCGAGACGTCGTGTTCTAGTAACCTCTCTAATAACATTAAATGGAGGAACTATGAGTGTATTAAAAGTAAAAGTAATGAGGTTAGATCGTAATGGTATAATGAGAAATTATACTATGGAATTGAAGGACACTAAGAACAACAATCTAGAGATAGAGAAGTTAGCAAATATGGCTGAATCATGCTATATAGATAGTAAAAGTAAATAGTTATAACTAAACAGGGAGGCCTTATGGCAAACACAAGAACAATAAGATGGTTAGCAGGTGGAGGATTTGTGGATAAAGAAGTAAACTCAGGGACCGTTGGACAATTAAGATCAGAACTAGATATTAGTTCAACTGCTGATATTGCAGTAGATGGGACTAATGTAGCTGATACACATGAATTATCAGATGGTTCCGTAGTGGCAGCTGTTCAGAATAATAAATCTGGAGGGTTGCTAGTTTAGTGTAAACACAGAGATGGGGGAGGTAGGGAGCTATCTCTCCTGTCTAAACATAAAGGGGATACAATGGAAAATATATTATTTTATGCACCTGATATAAGACAATTAGTAGAAAATGTTAATATTGGGCCACAAGCTGAAGTAAAAGAATTAATAAATTCATTCAATGAATCATATGTACAACAATCAAATCATGTAGATAGATATTATCGTTTACAAGCACCTACTAAACCTCTTGGTATTACTAAGAAGTTTTATTGGAAACCAGGAGCTTATGATACTCTTAAAGATATATTATGGCGTCAAAGTGAAATGCATAAAAAGGCTAATTCACTATCTAAGGTTATATCAAGAGCTAAAGATGCTACTAATTGGAGATATAGAAATATATTAAATGATATAAAATCTATAGAAGATATGTTAATAAGATTTAGACAAGATGGATTAGTACAACAAGATAATACTGATGATGCAGTAGAAGCATGGGAAGTATTAAAGCATCATTTTATAGAACAATTTCAAGCATGTAATGGTAGATTTACAGTATATGTTGAAGAACAAATGACGACAAATGATTTAGAAGTATCAAGATTAACAGATTATATGATTAATATAGTATATGAATATAATGATATTACAATTAATTATAAACATGCTGAAAGTGAAGAATCATTAGCTGGTATATTCTTACCTGGTGAAGGACATCTAACAGTTAAAATGTCATTAACTAGATTGATTAATGAACTTATTAGAGCTAAGATGGATATTAATAACTTTTCTTCTAATAATGTAACATCAAGAAGATATAATAGTAATAAATGGTTTTATGATATTGGTGGTAATTACGAAACATTTGAAAATTTAGAACATCCATATATATCAAGAGATCAACATGGTTATAATGGTAATCATTATCATGATGATTTTAAATATGTATGTGTAGGTAATTTAGAAGAAGAAGTAAGAGGATGTATTAAATCATTAGATTTTATATCATTAGGAGTATTCTTTGATAGATTAATGATACATTATGATACTAATACAGGACCATTAAATAGAATTGGTATGTGTTATCACGGACAACCTGATTTCTTAGAAGGTGCTGATGAATATTATAAAATCAATCCACCTAAAAAATCTAATGATTGTAGATATTGGGAATTTTTAGAAGATGATGAACCAGAATATATTCAAGAAGAATCTTATTGTGCTAAATTTTGTACATTAAAGAAGACATGTACAGCATATAAAGCAGTAAGTAGAACACTAACTAAAGAAGATCTAGAACGTAGAGCATTAGAACAAGCAACTATTAACGCAGCAAATAGGAGGGTACAATAATGGAAGTATGTATTAATCAGAAAGATTGGGATAAGATTATTAATTATGCTAGATGTGCTTCAGATAAATGGAGTACTGAAATAGGTGGTATGGCAGTAACAATACAAGATGATGATGGTGATTGGATAATTAAAGATCCAGTAATCATAAAACAAGAAGTATCTGCAGCATTATGTGAGCTAGATAAAACAGAATTAGCTGCATATTATAGTAAAATGGCTATTAAGTATAAGAAAAAGAATATGAGATTCTGTTGGTGGCATTCACATGCTAAAATGGAAGCATTCTGGAGTGGAACTGATACTAATACTATAGATGAATATGAAGATGGTGATCTTAGTTTTGCATTAGTAGTTAATGTTAAAGAAGAATATAAATGTAGAGTATCTGTGTGGAAACCATTTACTATTCATGAAGATGTTGAACTACAAATACTACAAGATGTAGATAAAGTAATGTGGAAAATACCTAAAGCTATTCAAAGAGAATGTGCTGAAATGTGTACTAAACCTGAAAGAACATGGTATAATACTGGAACTAAATGGACTAGAAATGGAACAGTAACTCAAACTAACTTATTGCAAGGTGAATTAACAGGTAAAGATCAAGATCGTTCATTTATATCTACAGCATGGAGTCAATTAATTGAAAAAGTTGATGACATTAATACAGGATTTATAGCTGGTGAGTATAATTATGAAAAATATGCTAAGAAAATAAATGATCTTAACAGAAGAATAAAGAAAGCTAAATTACCATTAGAAGTAGAATTAATACCTCATGGTACATTTGAAGATTTATTACATCTTCATGCATGGGATTTAATTACATGTGAAAATGGATATGAAGATTTAGATCCAAGTGATGCATTTATAGATATGGAAGCATATAATTATTCTTATGGAATAGGGAGGAGATTAAATGGATAGAATTAGTAGACATAGTGATATAGTAAGCAATATGAATGACTATTTCTATCATATACTTGGTTGTGGAGCTATTGGTAGCTCTGCAGCCTTGCAATTGGCTAGAATGGGAGCTGAAAACTTTGCATTATATGATGGAGATATAGTAGAACAAGCAAATATAGGTGTTAGTCAATATAATATGGGTGATGTAGGTAAAAGAAAAGTTGATTGTTTAAGTCATCATATTATATCTATTACTTGTAAACCATTAACTATTGATAAGTTTCATGGTGCATTTCCAAGAGATCATGAATGGCAACCAATGAGTGAAAAAAATGATATAGTAATATTAGGATTTGATAGTATGGCTGGAAGACTTGCTGCTATAACCTTTATAACTAATCATAGAATAAAACCATTTGCTGTAATTGATGGAAGGATGGGTGCAGAACACTACCAGCAATATATATTGCCTAAACCAACTCTTAAAGAATATTTGAAGATTTGGTATCCAGATAGTGATTCTGATCCAGAACCTTGTACAATGAAAGCAACAAGTTATTGTAGTAATATGAGTGGAAGTTTTATAGTAAATGCTGTTAGAAAGTTAATAACTAACCAGCCTTATGATAAGAAATTTTCTTTCAATTTTCCTACAATGATACTTGCAAAATAGAAATAATCATAGTATATTATAGTCCCGTCTAGGGCATTAAAAATAAATAACACAGGAGAGGATATTATGAAATATCTAATGTTCGATTTCGAGCATGGTTCTCAGTCCATTGGGTCTAAAGATCATGTCGAAAAAACACTAGGCTATCCACTTTTAACACCAAGCACATGGGATCAATTCCAAACTGTAATTGCTGATTTATATAAGCAAGAAACAGTAGAAACTGATGTTAAAGTAGGTAACCTAATAGTAAAGCAATCAGAAAATAAAGTAATACCAAGAAATGGTACTGTTATAGATGGTATCATCTTAGATACATTTTCAGAATTATCTAAGAAATTCATGCGTACATTGACTGATAAATCAGGTAGAATGAAATTAAATGAATGGGGAAGACTTAAACATAAACTTGATACTTGCCTTGAATTTATAACTAGACTGCCTGGAGTAGTTGTATGTACTTGTCATTCTAAAACATCTACATTAGATGATGGAACTACTAAATTTACACCATATATAGATGGATCTACTAAAGAAGATATATCTAAATGGTTTGATTTTGTATTCTATACTAAAACTGTTGTAGACGCTGCTACCAATAAAAGAAAATATTTATGGGTAACAAGTAGAAGTGAACAATATGATCATGCAAAAGACAGAACAGGTCTATTAGCTGAAGAAATCGCACAAGATTATCAATTAGTTATAGATGCTGCTGTAAAAAGAAGCTTCGATGGAGTGAAAATATTAGTTATTGGATCACCTGGAAGTGGTAAAACTAGAAGTCTATTAACGTTAAACAAGGAGAATAGTAATGGCCAGAACAATGACAATAAATAAGGGTGGTGGAACTGATTACTCACCTGGATGGAAAACTGTAACTATATCTAGAGCTGCATATGGAGTATTCAATGAATCTCAATACCTAGATGTATGGTTTGAAGGTTATCCAGAAAATCTACATGCAAGAATTTATGCTAAAAAAAGCACTAGTGGAGAAGAATTTGCTATTGGGCAAGTATTTAGATTCGCTGATGCTGGTATAAATGGTGCATTAGATGGCACAAATGGTAAAATGGTAATTAAAATGGATGATAATCCAGCACATTTAGCTGGTAAAGAAGTTAATATCTATTTATATAAAGAAGATAAATATAGTAGAATATTAAAGCAATTTGCTCCAATACCATTTGAAAATGTAGCTGAAAAGTTCACTGAAGATGATGT
>VTLG01001818.1_pt1 | contig 26949 bp, 47 predicted proteins | sample 4694571 | NCBI WGS metagenome assembly VTLG01 (sample SAMN12604809, study PRJNA352737) | marine metagenome | biome: ENVO:00000447; feature: ENVO:00000209|ENVO:00000569|ENVO:01000036; material: ENVO:00002151; isolation source: viral sequences binned using virsorter ...
TTGCTGATCGTTTGGCTAGTCAAGTTGCAGGTGAGACTGACCCACAAATAATTCATAAGTTGTTAACAGAAGAACACAGGGCTGCATTAGAACAGTTAGTAAAAGTATGAACGCTTGGCAAGAAGGCTTTTTAAAAGGGCTAACACCACAAGAATCATTAACTGTTGATCAATGGGCTTGTAAATATCGTGTATTGTCTAGTCGTGGATCTAGTGAACCTGGTAAATACAGAGTAGATAGAACACCTTTTTTACGTGAACCTATGCAAGAGTTATCAACAGAGAGTTCTGTACAAAGGGTTGTAATGATGTTTGCTGTGCAGCTAGGAAAAACTGAAACAATGAATAACTTTATTGGTTACTGTATTGATCATTCACCTGCACCTATGTTAATGGTTCAACCTACCTTGCAAATGGCACAGAGATTAAGCAAACAAAGATTGGAAAGTATGTTACAGGATACACCTTGTTTAGCAGAAAAGATACCACCGCCTAGAAGTAGAGATAGTGGAAATAGTCAGTTTGCAAAGATATTTCCTGGTGGCGTATTAATTTTAACTGGTGCTAATAGTGCTAGTTCTTTAAGATCAATGCCTGCTAAATATATTGGATTAGATGAAGTTGACGCATATCCTGGTGATGTTGATGGTGAAGGTGACCCTGTTGCATTAGCAGAAAAACGTGCTTCTACATTTACTAAAAGAAAAATACTATTAACATCTACACCTACAATTAAAGACTTTTCAAGAATAGAGGCAGAATATGAAAATAGTGATCAGCGTAAATATTATGTACCTGCACCTTGTTGTGGTGCTTTTCAAGTTTTAAAGTTTGATCAGCTTAGATGGAAAGATAAAGACCCTAATACTGTTAAATATGAATGTGAGGTATGTAATAAACAGTTTGATGAAACTGCAAAGACCACAATGCTACGTAAGGGAGAATGGAGGGCAACAAAACCAGAAAATGCAGGTAAAACTGCGGGATTTTGGCTAAATGGCTTAAATAGTCCTTTAGGTTGGTTTTCTTGGGCAGAAATGGTAGATGAATTTTTAAAAGCTAAAGATGACCCTGCATTAATGCGTACATGGACTAATACAAGAAAAGCAGAAACATTTTCTTATGAATACCAATCTAAATTAAATGCAGAATCATTATTAGAAATAAGAGAAAATTATTTACCAGGTGAAATTCCAAAAGATGTTGTCTGTTTATGTCTTGGTGTTGATGTACAGGGTGGTATGGGATCTGCTACACAAAGACTAGAGGTTAGTTGTTGGGGTTTTGCTGCTGATCCTTCAGGTATTGGTGAACAAATGTATTTAATAGATCATACAATTATTTATGGTGACCCTAATCAGGGTGAGGTATGGAAAGGGTTAGATATATTGTTAACACAAACATTTGAACATCCAGATGGCGGTAAATTAAAAATTAGCGGTTGTGCGGTGGACTCTGGAGGTTTAGCAACACAGTCTGTTTATGATTACTGTACAAAACGTAGAGGGCAAGGAGTAATTGCTATTAAAGGTAGTAGTAGAAGTGGTGTACCGATAATTGGAAAAGGAACTAAGGTAGATATTAACTATAGTGGCCGAGTTAGGAAAAAATCTGGTATAGTGTATATAATAAATACAGAGGATATTAAGGACAAAATCTTTAGTAAGATTAAATCTAAAGATAAAATCCATTTCCACGCAGAAACAACAGAAGAATACTTCAAAGAGTTAACAGGCGAATATAGAACGCTAAAAACAAATAAAAAAGGTTATCCAGTTAGTACATACGAGAAAAAACCAAATCAAGCTGTAGAAAAGTTAGATTGTTGCGTATATGCCTTTAGTATGTACTATTTACTCTTAAAAACTGTTCCAAAGGGCTTATTTTTTACTAATTACGCTAAAAAGTTGTTAAATAACACTAATTTAAATACAAAAAACACGCTAAGATCAAGACAGAAGGCAAAAAAATCTTCTTATGTCACAAATTGGTAGTTATTTATGAACATTCCTAAATCTTTACGTGCAGGTAGTACTTGGACTTGGAGGGAAGATAGTTTAGTTGATCCTTATGGTGATGCTATCCAAAGTACAGACTCATGGGCTTTAACATTTTATATACGTACTAATAATGCTAGTGGTGTAACTGTTGTAGGTAGTACTTATGGTACAGGTTGGCAATTTGATGTTGCTGCTAGTAGTACAGGTATTGCAGCAGGTGATTATTTTTGGCAAGCAGAAGCTACAAAAGGTGCATTAAAATATGATGTAGGTAATGGTTCAGTAGAGATATTAAAAAGCCTTGTTTATACAGGTAGTGTTGATGCTATACAAGCAAAATCACAAGTAGAGCAAGATTTAGATGCTGTAGAAGCTGCAATAAGAACTTTAATATCAGATGGTGTTGTTAAAGAATATTCTATTGGTGGTCGTAGTCTTAAAAAATATGATTTAGCTGATTTAACAGCTTTAAGAAGTCAATTAAAATATCAATTAAATTTAGAAAAAAAAGCAGAATTAATACGTAATGGTCAAGGCAATCCACATCAAATGTTAGTGAGGTTTAACTAATGGGAATTAGAACAGCATGGCGTGAACTTTGGAAATCTAACCCACGCCCCATAAGAAAAAGAACATTTGCAGGTGCAAAACTAGATAGGCTTACAAGTGGTTGGGTACGTACTACTAATAGTGCTGATAGTGCATTAAAAGGTGACATTAAAAAACTTAGGAATGGTAGTAGGCAATTAGTTAATGATGTTGATTATTGCAAACAAGCAGTTAGAAATGTTGTTGATAATATTGTTGGTACTGGTGTTAAATTGCAATCACAAATAAGGATGCAAAGAGGTGGTAAGTTAGATACCAAAATGAATAGTATTGTTGAAAAAGCTTGGAAAGAATGGGGTTATAAAGATAGTTGTAATACAGCAGGTAAATTATGTTTTGACGATATTACACGTTTAGCTGTTCATAGCATGGTTCAAGATGGTGAATGTTTTATAAGGATTATTAGAGGTAAGAAGTTTGGTAGATCAACAGTACCTTTAGCGTTAGAAATTTTAGAAGCAGATATGTGTGATGAAGATTATACAGGCAAATCTACTAATAAAAATCAGGAATGGAGAATGGGCGTATTAGTTAATGAATGGCAAAGACCTATTAAATATGCATTTTTTAGTAGGCATCCTGGCGATACTATGTTTATTCAAAGTCCTACCTCTAAAGATACCCACGTAATAGTAGATGCTAAAGATGTAATTCATTTATATAGAGTAGAAAGACCAGGACAAACTAGAGGAATCCCCTGGATGAGTAGTAGTTTAAATAGGATGCATCATATTGAAGGTTATGAAGAAGCAGAAGTTGTAAGGGCTAGGCTTGGTAGTTCATTAATGGCATTTATACAAAGTCCAGAAGGTGAGTTAGCAGGTGATGAGGTTGTAGATGATGATAGGGTTTTTGATATGAGTCCAGGTGCTATTAGATATTTAGCACCAGGTGAAAGTGTCAATGTACCAACATTTGATGCACCTGATGGACAATTTGAGCCATTTCTACGTGCAATGTTAAGAGCTTTAGCTGCTGGTATAGGTTGCAGTTATGAAAGTATTAGTAGAGATTATTCACAAACTAATTATTCTAGTAGCCGTCTAAGTTTATTACAAGATCAAGAAGCATTTAAGGCTTTACAATATCAATTAAGAGAAAATTTCTTATCTATTGTTTTTGATGAATGGTTAGAAGCTGCAGTATTATCTGGAACTTTACAATTACCAACATATTTAGATGAACCTAATAAATATAAAATGGTTAAGTGGTTGTTTAGGGGTTGGGGTTGGGTAGATCCTATGAAAGAGGTTCAAAGTGCAAAAGAAGCTATAAGGGCTGGACTTAAAACACAGTCTCAATGTATAGCTGAAATGGGTGGTGATTTAGAAGAATTATTAATGTCTAGAAAGAATGAAATAGATATGGCTGCTGAATTAGGTTTAGAATTTGATACAGAAGTTAAGGCTAATACGTCAGAATCTAGTAATATAGAAACAACACCTAATGAAAATTATGAACAAGCGTGATTATGAGGAAAAATCATTACAGCGTGATTTTACTCTAGAAATAAAACAAGTTGAAAAAGAAGATAGAACTATAGAGTTTCCTTTTAGTTCAGAATTACCTGTTGAAAGGTATTTTGGTAGTGAAGTGTTAGAACATAGTAGAGAAGCAGCTAATTTAAAAAGGCTTAATGATGGCGCACCTTTTTTATGGAATCACAACCCTGATCAGGTACTAGGTGTAGTAGAAAGAGCATATATTGATGAAAAAAAGAAGAGAGGTTATGCAAGAGTACGTTTTAGTGAAGAAGAATTTGCAGACAGTAAATTTAGAGATGTTAAAAATAAAATTTTACGTAATATTTCTTTTGGCTATGTTATTAATAAGGCTGAAGAAGTAGATAATTCTATTGTTGCTAGAGATTGGGAAGCCTTTGAGGTTAGCTTAGTTTCAATTCCAGCAGATAATTCAATAGGTATTTCACGTTCAATAAATAATAAAAATGAAGCAAACGATATGCAAAACAACAATAAAAAGGATAATATGTTGTTAGAAGCTCACGTTTCTGCATCTTCTGATGCATTGCCCACTAAATTAACCTTAAAAAACATGACCACTAACGAGAAAGAAATCGATTTAGTGCGTTCAGAGGATGCCGTAAACAAGGCTCTTAAATCTGATCGTGCAAGATTTGACCAGATTAGAAAAACTGGTAAGAAATATGATATGAATGATCTAGCTGATGAATACATTAGAGATGGTCGTTCTGTGCAAGAATTTAATCAGGCTGTAATGGATCAATGGAATCCAGAAAAGATTACACCAAAACCACAAGATGCAGAAATTGGTTTAAATGAAACTGAGGCAAGAAGTTTTAGTTTTATCAGAGCTTTAAACTATTTAGCAAATCCTGGTGATAGAGCAGCAAGAGAAGCAGCAGCTTTTGAAATTGAGGCATCTAACGCAGCAGCTAAAAAAGCAGGTAGAGTTTCTAGAGGTATTACAGTTCCTTATGATGTAATGCGTAGAGATTTAAAAACCTCACCTGCAACACAAGGCGGTAATCTTATTCAAACAGACGTTGATGCCTCTAATTTTATATCTTTGTTGAGAAATGCCAGTGCTTTAGACCAGGCGGGGGCAACAACCTTGACTGGATTACAAGGTAACATTGCAATTCCTAGACAGTCAGGAGCGGCTAGTGCTTATTGGGTTGCTGAAGGTGGTGCACCAACAGAATCACAGCAAGCAATTCAACAGGTTTCAATGGTTCCTAGAACTTGCGGAGCCTTTACTGACATTTCAAGAAAACTATTAATTCAATCATCATTAGATGTAGAAACAATGGTTAGGAATGATATTGCAAAAGTTATTGCATTAGAAATTGACAGGGCTGCACTTTATGGTACAGGTTCTTCAAATGAGCCATTAGGTTTACATAACACTAGCGGTATTGGTACAGAATCAATCACAGCTAATAACCCAACATTTGCACAAGTGGTAAACATGGAAAGTGATGTTGCTGCTGCTAATGCATTAATGGGCAACCTTGCTTATATAACAGGTGCAACTATTAGAGGTGCTATGAAAGTTAAAGCTAAAGATTCTGGTTCTGGCTTATTCCTTTGGGATGGCAACAACACAGTTAACGGCTATAACGCTTATATGTCTAACCAAGTTGCGGCTGGTGATTTATGGTTTGGAAACTGGTCTGATTGTATTATTGGCTATTGGTCATCACTTGATCTTTTAGTTGATCCTTATACACATTCAACATCAGGTACTATCCGTATTACTGCTTTACAAGATGTAGACGTAGCATTTAGACACGCTGCATCATTTAGTTTAGGTGCATAATATGAAACTTAAAGTTTTACGGTCTTTTCTATGGGCTGGTGAAGTTGTAAAAGTAGATGACATTTTTGAAATAGATTCTGTTCATGCAACTGATTTAATTAGTTCTGGTAAGGCCATAGAAACTTTAGAAGTTATTGAGGAAATAGTAGAACCTCAAGTTAAACCTAAAAAAACTACTAAACGTAAAAAAACTACCCCCCTTTCTGAATAATGACTATTCAAAACTTAGGTTCTAAGGCAACTGCTCTAGACCTTTTAGCTAACGATGTTGTAGCTGCAACTGGTGTTGGTTCTGCTATTGACCTACAAGGTTACGAAGGCTCTGCTGCTTTTGTACTTTCTGCTGAGGCAGGTGGATCTGGAATCACTTATGCTGTAAAAATTACAGAATGTGATACATCTGGCGGTACTTATACTGATGTAACAGATGGTGCATTTACAACCACTTCTGCTAATACTGCTGCATTTGAAAAAATCTATCTTAATGTTTCTTCTTTAAAGCGTTATGTAAAGGTTTCTACAACAGTTGCAGGTGGTACAGGAGCAGGTGCATTATGTGTTACAGCTCTAGTATCTGCTAAGTATGGCTAATGTCATTTGCAGATGATTTAACTACTATGTTTGGTTCTCCCTTTGGTGTTTCATGCACTTCTGGGGGAACTACTGCTAATGGGATATTAGATCAGCCTACTGATGTCTTAGCTGGAGATCAAGTTATTTCAGTTGGTTATGTTCTGCATTGTAAAAATTCAGATTTTGGTTCTTTAGTTGCAGGTGATGCAATTACCGTAGACAGTACAGTCTACACAGTAAGAACAAACGAGGCAGGTTTAGATGGTTTAACTAGACAAATTTCTCTACAGAAAAATTAATGACAACTAAACGTGAAAATATATTAGCTCGCTTGTTAACAGTTATTACTCCTACTACTGGTATATCTAGTAGAGCTTATAGGGATAGAGTAGTTGCATTAACAAGAACTCAAACACCAAGTATTTTAATAGAAGCTGTAGATGATAACCCAGAACAAAATACAAGCCTACCGACATTAGATTGGTCAATGACTGTTAAATGCTCAATAATTGTAAGGTCGGCTACTCCTGTTATTACTGCTGATCCTGTAATAGAGAATATGCACAGCCGAATAATGGCAGATTTAACATTAAATGGTTATGCGATAGATGTACAACCAGGTGCTGTTTCAATAGAAACTTTAGATTCAGATCAACCTACAGGAATTATTAATTGTAATTATATAGTTAGATATAGAACAGAAATTAATGATTTAACTCAATAGTAGTTACATTATTTCTATAAAGGTTTATGATATAAACATAATGCTTAATTAGGTAAATGGCAAAGTTAACACGCAAAAAAACTATTTTAGTGAAAAATGAATCTTCAACAGGTGTTGATGCCTCACCTACAGGAGGTTCTAATGCTATTTTAGTTAGAGATATTGAATTAACACCATTAGAATCTGATACTGTAGATAGAGAATTAATAAGATCATACCTTGGTAATTTTGAAACTTTATTAGGTAGTCAAAGGGCTATGGTTTCCTTTACTTGCGAATTAGTAGGAAGCGGTGCAGCAGGAACCGCCCCAGCCTATGGGGTAGCCCTTGAAGCCTGTGCAATGGCCGTTACAACCGCTAGTGGCACAAGTAATACATATGCACCTATTAGTGATGCTTCTAGTATGAAGTCAGTCACCATATATGTAAATATGGATGGTGTAAACCATGCGATAACGGGAGCAAGAGGAACTTTCTCAATTAGTTGTCAGCTTAACGAAATTCCCCAAATAACCTTTGAATTTACTGGCAAGTACAACAACCCTGCAGACGTAACCCTCCCAAGTTGCACCTATGCAAACCAGGCTGATCCATTACTTTTTAAAAATGGTAATACTTCCTCTTTTCAATTTTATGGATACGCTGGAGCATTGCAATCATGGGAATTAGATATGGCTAATGAGGTTATATTTAGGGAACTTGTAGGCGGTACAAAAAGTATAGATATTGTAGATCGTAAACCTTCAGGGACTTTAACTGTTGAAGCTGTCGCAATGGGTGGTTCTGGACATAATTTCTTTGCAGATGCTACAGGTGGCAATACTGGAACTAATAAGTTAACACATGGCACAACAGCAGGTAATAAAATAGAAATCAGCTGCCCTACTTCTGATGTAGGAGCACCAAGTTATACTGATACTGACGGTATTCAAATGTTGGAAATGGGTTTTGTAGCTGTTCCTAATAGTGGAAATGATGAAGTTTCTATAAAATTCTTTTAATAGCATAAATTAATATTTCGGGGTAGACTCTAAGTAGATATTAGATTTTTATGTTTATTTTAAAAAAGGAAGCAACCTTCACGCATCCTATTGTCTTTTATACACCTGCTGATGGTGGTACACAAAAAGAAGAAACTTTTGATGCTGTATTTAAAATTATTCCACAATCTAGAATTAATGAGATAGGTGTACAGGCACAAAAAAAACAAAAAGAATTAGATGAAGGTATATTTGATGGAGTAAAAATATCTGACTACATGATTGCAGATGAAATATTAGTAGGTTGGGAAGGTATAACTAATGGAGACAAAGATGTACCCTATACACCTGCAACAAAAAAACAACTTTTAGATATTCCAATGTTGGCAAATACATTAGTAACTGAATATTTAGACGTGGTTGCAAAACAGAAAACAAAAAACTAGAAGGGGCTGCATTATTTTGGTGCGGTGATATTGTTATAGATGAAACGGTATCAGATGCAGAAGCCCTTGGGATAAAAGGCATACCAGCACCAAAACAAGTAGAAAGTTATGAAATATTTCCCGAAAATTGGTTATCTATAATAATATTCTTAGATATTCAAACACAATGGCGTATGGATCAAGGTATGATTTATGGTTTAGATTACAATGCTATAAAATGGATATTTGAATTAAAAAAAGACGAAATAAAAAAACCTTTAGAAATACTTGCTGACTTACAGGTATTAGAGGCTAAAATAATAGAAACATTAAACAAAGATAATAAATAATGGATTTATCTACTTCCTATACTATTAAGGCACAAGTAACGGGTCAAAATGAGATAGGTGGACTTACAAAAGGTTTAGGCAAATTACAAAAAACTACTAATAGTACATCAGCAGCAATGAATAAATTAAAAACTGCTGCGGGTAATGCTTTTGGTGCGTTAAAGGCTTTAGCCCCTGCAATAGGTGTAGCTGGTTTAGGTAAGTTAGTAAATGACACTTTACAGTTAGGTGATCAGTTAGAAAAGATGAGCCAGAAAACAGGTTTAGCTGTACCTGTATTAGATAAATTAAGACAGGCTGCGGATTTAGGAGGTACAGAATTTAAAACTTTATCTAAAGCATTGCCGACACTTGCTAAAAATATGCAAGATGCTTCAGATGGTGTTGGTACTGCTAAAGATGCATTTGATAGGTTGGGTTTAGGTGTTACTAATGCTGATGGTTCATTAAAATCATTAGACCAGATGTTTTTTGAGATAGGTGACAAGATAAAAACTATGGATAATAGAACTTTGGCCGCTGCAAATGCCGCTGAAATATTTGGTACTGGTATGGGTGCAAAGTTAATACCAATAATGAATCAAGGAAGTGAAGCAATACAAAATCTTAGTACTGGTTTTACACAACTTAGTGCAGAAAGAATGGCAAAATTAAATGATGATGTAGCACAAATGGGTGAAAAATTTAATGTATTAAAAGTACAACTTACTGAGGCTGTATTACCAGCTTTATCAAAGCTTGTAAGTATTATTGAACAAGGTGCGATAAAATTTGCTGCTTTACCTGGCCCAATAAAGGCAATAAGTATAGGTTTAGCATTACTATTACCTGCAATCGTGACTATAGTTCCTTTACTTGGAGCAATGGCTATTTCAATTAAGGCTATAGCTGCTATTAAACTTGGTGCTATGTTTACTGCTGCTGTACCTGCTATAGCTAGTTTAGCTACTGCTTTTGCCCCATTTTTAGCAGGTGGTGTTATTGTTCTTGCTTTAATTGGAATTGGAAAATTAATTGGAACAGTTGTAGGGCATATATGGGCTGCTAGAGATCAAATAGGTGAGGTAATGAAGTCTATTGGTAAAATTTTAATGTGGCCTTTTGTTCAATTACCAATTAAAGTTGCTGAAGTATTAACTAATGTTGTTGGTCGTATAAAAGAAGCTTTTAAAGCAATACCTAACGCTGTTAAAAGTGCTATAAGTGCAGCTACCGCACCAATAAGAACTTTCATATCATTTATAAAAAGAGCATTAGCGTTATTAAATAAATTTAGAAGGCGTAGAAAAAATAATAAAAACAATGAAAATAACGGCACTCCTCCTGGCATGGCTGCTGGTGGTGTTGTTTCTAGTCCACAACTAATATATGCAGGTGAGGCAGGTAGTGAATATGTAATCCCTGCAAGAAAAGCTGCACAATTCTCAAAAAATTATTTATCTGGCATGAGAGGTAGTGCAGCAATACCAAGATTTGCAGAAGGTGGTTTTATAACTAGACCAAATGTAAACATTACAACGGGTGCAGTAACACAAATGGATGGTACTAATTTTATTACTACAAATGATTTATCTTCTGCTGTTCAAAGTGGTATAGATCAAACATTAAATTTATTACAATCAGATTTATTAACTAGAAGGTCTTTAGGGTTAACATAAATGGCTAATTACGATATATTAACCTTTTTAGAATATTACGCTGATAAATCAAGCGTCTTGAATGGTAGTGGTAAAAGATCGCCAACTAGTGCTTATCAAAATTTTTATCAATCTGCACAAAATTTAACAGCAGATACAGCAATAGATCAATCATTTAATTTTACATATTTAGCTTTTGATGCTAGTGGTTTTGCTTCTGCTGAAGCTGCAAGTATTAGTGATTTAACAATAAATCTAGCCGCAACAGCAAGCATTATTGACCTTACAGACACAGCTATTGGCGGTGATCGTCTTGTAATTGCATCTTTATATATTCAATCTATAGGTCAAGAATCATTTAGTAATTCTGCAAGTCTTGTATGTAGATTTACTGGTACTATAGATAATGCTTCTGTTAATGATACTACTGTTACATGGACAGTTAGCCCTGCAATATCAAAACAAAAAGCACAAGTACCTTCAAGACGTATTAGCAGCGATTTAATGGGAAGGTTTGTTGCAACATGAATAATAAAGTTTTTGCTATAAATATAAAAGCTGTATTAGAAGATGATACAGAAGTTACAGATGTAACAGGGCGTTTAGTAGATAATAAAAGAATATATAAACTATCTGATAATACAGTTTTAACTGGCACAAAAAAAATTAAAGAAATTAAATTTGCTACATTTGTAGTACCAGCAGAAATATTACCTTACATAATGTCTAAGGAGAATGAATAATGGTTAGAAGTCAAGGTGTAAGAGGTGGATTAAGAAATTATAGAGGTAAAAAATTAGGCCAAAGACCTCTTTATACAGCAGATGTACAAAGTAAATCAAAAGTAGGGCAAGATGCACAAATTTTAGATGAAAGTCTAGAAAACTTTAAAAAGCCTAATAGTGATTTAGATGTATCACAAAAAATAGCTACTACAGGTGAAACTGTCCCAATTGTTTTTGGTAAAAGAGCTAATAATATTGGTGGTGTATGGATGCAACCAAGCTTAATAAAAGCTGGTACATCTAGTTTTGTACAAAAATTATTATTTGTTATATCACAGGGTGAAATAGTAAGCACTCCCTCAAAATCTAAAGCATTTACTGGTCTTGTTAAATTACCTTTTTTAGATGATACTTCAGTTACTTTAAGTCACATTTATAGTACAGCAGCATCATTAGCGTCTTCACCTAATTCATGTCCTATATCTAGTGCTGGTTTATTTTGTGGTAACGATATTTATACATATTTAACAGAATTATTTAAGCCTTCTTCTGGTAGTTATTTAGAAAATGAATCTGATTTTGGTACAGAATATTCTAATACTAGAATAAAAACATTTGGTACAGGTGATACATCTAATACTACTTTTGTAATGTCTTTACAAGTTTTTGATGCTGAAACGGGTGATAATGTAACGACTGCATACCAAACATATATTGGTGCTTCTGATATGGAATTTGGTTTCAATCAGAGATTTTCTAGTGGAGGAGCATTTTTAGGAGGAAAAACAGTTGGTACTATAGATGATTTTGTTGCAGATAATAGCGGTGAATTATTACCACCTATAAATGCAACTACTGTTGCTGCTGGTGATTATTCTCAGTCTGATTTAAATGCTCTTAATGCAGTTAGTAGCGGTAGAACTAAATTTATTTTTAAATATACTTTTGTATCTGTTAATAATCAAGCACAACCGAGTAACCCTGCAAGTACTGGCACATTAGATGGCGTACAAACTGAACATATTATTGGTACTGATGAAGTTATACAAAACACATCAAACAATAACTCATCTTATGCAGATATTACATTTTTAGCAGTATCAGGAAATTTATTTGATATTCCTTCTGCTGGTACTTTTCCTACTTCTACAAAACAACTATATATTTTTTATGAACAGGGTGTAAAAGTAGATTTATTTAGTGCAGGTTTATCTGGTTCTAGTTATACGCAGGGTGCAAGTAATCAATTTATAGATTTAGCAATGCACTTATTTAAGTTATATAAGAAGATTGATGGTAATAATACGGCTACTATTGTTGCACCTGTTGAACTTTCTAACTTGCAAAGTTTATCTACATTCTGTAGTAACAACAGTATGTTTTTTAATGGGATAATTTCAAAAGCTGTTAATATTGTTGATTTTATTACAAAGACATCACCATATTATTTTCTGTCTTTTTTATCTGTAGGCGGTAAATATCAATTTGCTCCAATACTGCCTATAAATGGCAGTAATCAAATAGATACAACAGCTTTAACTCCTACAATGACATTTACAGAAGCCAATATTATTCAAGGTTCATTTGCTAAAAATTATTTAAGTGTAGAAGAAAGAAGAGATTTTATTGCAAATTGTATTTATACTGAATGTGTACCAACAGCAGTTGCAAGACGTAAAACTGTTAGTGTTAGATTTACTAGTAGTGCATTAGATTCTCCTACAGAACAATTTGATATGAGTGATTTCTGTGCTGATGTAAATCATGCAATACTCTATGCAAAATATGAATTAGCAAGACGTAAACACAGCACACATAATATAAGTTTTTCTACACCACTTTTAACAACAACTCTAATTCCAACAAATATTATAAAACTACAATTACAAAGAAAAAACAGCGTAGGTGATGATAGAACCGAGATAGAATATTATCAAGTATCTAGTATTACTTATGATAATGATGGTGTCAGCAATATAGAAGCTGCACATTTTCCTTTAGATTCTAATGATAAAGCTGAAATATCTTTAGAAATTACTACTGGTACTTTTACTGTTTTACAATGACTACTTTTCCATCATTAGAACCAGAAACAACGGCATTAGGATATGGGGATTACCCTCAAAATATTCATGAAGGGTTAAGCGGTGGTAATGTTAGATTTTTATTAGGTACAAAAAGAGTATTCCAAAGATTAACTATTACATACGAATATTTAACAGAAACAGAGGCACAAAGTTTATTAACACATTACAACGGACAAAACGGATCAATAGTACCTTTTGATTTATCTAGTCAAGTATGGGCAGACTATTCTACACCACCTGTTAGTAGTAGTAGTTACCAGTGGAGGTATGCACAATCTTTTCAAATATCTCTATCATCACCTACTAGGTATAGTACATCTATAGAACTTATTAGCGTACCTTTATAATGGCAACTTTCCCATCACTTACATCTTCAACAAGGTTATATGCTCCAGGTGATTTCCCTAGTGCTATTCAGTCATCTTCTAGTGGTGCTACAACAGGTTTTAGAAGAGGTAACAGGCGTATAAATCAAACTTTACAATTAACATTTAATAACTTAACAGAAACACAAGTAAATCTTATAAGAACACATTATGATGGTCAAAATGGCAGTTTTGAAATATTCTTTTTATCTTCTGAATGTTGGGCTGGCTATACAACCCCACCTGTAGCTTTAGTTAGTGATTTTGCATGGTTATATGCTAACCCACCTACTATTTCAAATGGAATTACTAGCAAATGGAATGTAGAAATTGAACTGGTATCTGTACCTATTGATATTGGTGATTTAATATTTGATGCTGGCGATTCTTCAACAACTGCTAGAGCGTATATATTAGATGGATTAACAAGTAGCACATCACCAACAAGAGATAATATAATAGAGGCAGGTACTTCTGTTTAAATATGACAATTACATTAAATGCTTTTCAAAAACAAAGAAGGGATACGGCTAGTAATTGGACTAGTAATAATCCTACCTTGTTAGATGGAGAATTGGGATATGAAACAGATACTAAAAAGCTTAAAATAGGTGATGGGTCAACAGCATGGCAGTCACTAGACTATTTACCAATTCCAGATACAAACAGATTATTAACAGGAAACCTTACAGTAGCTGGTGATTTCCAAGTTAACGGCACTACTACAACCATAGATACAACAACACTTACTGTAGAAGACAAAAACATAGAAATAGGCAAGGTTTCTAGCCCATCAGATACTACCGCAGATGGAGGGGGTTTAAGTTTGCTAGGAACTACTACAAAAACTTTCAACTGGGTTAATTCTACTGATTCCTGGACATCATCAGAGCATTTAGATTTTGCATCAGGAAAAGTTTTAAAAGTTGCAGGTACTCAAATTTTATCGGCTACACAATATACAGGTAATTCTGCAACCACTACTGCATTAGCAACAGGTAGAACAATTGCAGGGGTTAGCTTTGATGGTACAGCAAACATATCCTTAAATAATAATGCAATTACTAATGGTGCTGGTTATATTACTGGTTCTGCTTTAAATGCTTCTAATTTAAGCTCAGGAACTATACCTGATGCAAGATTCCCTGCAACTTTGCCTGCTGTTAGTGGTGCAAATTTAACAAGTTTACCTGCGGATGCAACAAAATTACCTTTAGCAGGTGGTACATTAACAGGTGATTTATTATTAGATAATCAAAAAGATTTACGTTTTGTAGAAGCAGATGCTAACGGTTCTAATTATGTAGCATTTCAGGCACCAGCAGCAATAGCTAGTGATATAACTTGGACTTTACCAGCTACAGATGCGGCTGTAAGTGGTTATGCACTTGTTTCTAATGGATCAGGGACATTATCATGGGCGGCTGCTGGAGGTGCTGGAGCTACTGGAGGAGGTAGTGATGAAGTTTTTTTTGAGTCAGACCAGACTGTAACAACATCATATACATTAAGTTCAAACAAACACGCACACACCGTGTCCCCTACAATTAATTCAGGTGTTACTATTACTGTGCCATCTGGTGCAATCCTTGTTATTCTTTAATTATGGCTTTAAACATTAACGGCACTACTGGTATTTCTGGGGTTGATGGTTCAGCTTCCGCACCAGCATTACAGGGAACAGACAGTAATACTGGAATAAATTTTGGAACTGATACTGTCAATATAAATACAGGTGGAACGACTAGAGTAACTGTTGATAGTGCTGGAGCAGTTGGAATAGGCACTACAACCCCAACTAATTCCTTTGCAAATGCTGATGATTTAGTAGTAGGAGATGGTTCTGGTCATAGAGGAATGACAATATTAGCTGGAACATCTAGTATAAGCGGTATTGAATTTTCAGACGGAACAGGGAGTGATGCTGCGAAAACTGCTGGAGGTATAAGATATGACCATAGTGGTAGTTATATGAGATTTAATACGAATGATGGAACAGAACGTATGCGTATAGATTCAAATGGCTTGCTTGGTATAGGTACAACAGGTGCAACAAAAGTTCTAGAAGTGAGTAACACTGGCAAAACTAATTATTCTACTTGTTTTATGCACGCTGATGGTTCAGATAATGTCAGGGTTATGGGTTTAAGAAGTGATAGAGCAAGCGGTGGCACTGGTGCAGATATGATTCAATTTTTTAATAGTAGTGGCTCGGCTGTTGGAAGTATTCAATCTGATGGTTCTAGTACAAGTTACAATACATCTTCTGATTACAGATTAAAAGAAAACGTAACTGCTATATCAGATGGTATAACAAGATTAAAAACTCTTAAGCCTTCAAGATTTAATTTCAAAGTTACTAAAGATATAACAGTTGATGGATTTTTAGCACATGAGGTAACAGCAGTACCAGAAGCAATTATAGGTACAAAAGATCAAGTGGCAACAGCAGATGATGTAAATGATGAAATAAAAGAGGGTGATCCAATTTATCAGTCAATAGATCAAAGTAAACTTGTTCCTTTGTTAACTGCTGCATTACAGGAAGCAATTACAAAAATAGAAACTTTAGAAACTAAAGTCGCAGCATTGGAGGCTGGATAAATGACAGCAAAGATTAAGCTCAATTCGGCATCAGGTGGTGGGTCTTTCAGCATACAAGCACCTTCATCATCTAGTAATAACAGAGTTTTTACATTACCAGACTCAGCAGATGCAACACTTTTAACAAGCACTTCAGCTACAGGTAAAGTTCTGCAAGTTGTTTCAGCAACGTCAACAACGGCTGTATCATCATCTTCTGCTTCTCATACTGATACTGGTCTAAGCTGTTCAATAACTACAACATCAGCTAGTAATAAAGTTTATGTATCAGTTTCTCAAGCTTTATATGTAAGAAATCCAAGTGGAGATACTGCGTCAATAAGTTGGGATTTAGTTCGTGGTTCAACTGTCATATCTGACGGAAGTTCAAATATAATTTTACGTTCTGAAGCTTATAGTCCATATGTTTTAACGGCACAAATGGCTAGTTTCGTATATTTAGATTCACCTGCAAGTGCTGCGACACATACTTATAAAACAACTGCACTTACTAATAGTGGTAACTGGAAAGCACAAGATAATAGTACTCCTTCACATATAGTTTTAATGGAGATAGAAGCATGATTCACGATAAATTTGACGCACTTCTTTCTTTAAAATCAAATGGAGAATTTTCTTGGGTTGGAACGGACTACGCAAATTTAATAGGAAGTGATAAACCAACTGAAGCTGAAATAGATGCTGAAGTTACAAGATTAAATAATGCAGAACCAATGAGATTATTAAGAGTTGAAAGAGATAAATTATTAGCAGCTTGTGATTGGAGAGCAAGTTCTGATTTAACTCTATCAACAGCTTGGAAAACCTATCGTCAAAGTTTGCGTGATTTACCAGCTAGTGCATCGCCTACACTTGATTCAGATGGTAATTTAGATATGTCATCTGTTACTTTCCCTACTGAACCTAGTTAATTATGTCAGAGATCAAGGTAAATTCGATAAAAGGGGTGAGTGCAAGCTCGGCTGCAATTACCATTAACAATACTGATGGAACGTGTACTGCCAATATTACTAATAACCTAAGTAATCGTAATCTAGTAATCAACGGAGCTATGCAAGTGGCTCAACGTGGTACATCAAATACCGCAGGGGGAGCTGGTTATTTTACTGTCGATAGAATATATTATTACAATCAAGGTATAGATAATGACGTTACGAAAGCACAAGCTGATGTTGCAAGTGGCACTACACCTTATAGTTTAGGTTTTAGAAAATCTTTTAAACTTACTAATGGCGATCAATCAGGTGGTGTAGGGACAAATGATATGATTGTATTTGATTACAAACTTGAAGCACAGGATATTGCAAATAGTGGCTGGAATTATACATCTAGTTCAAGCGACATAACATTATCTTTTTGGGTTAAATCAAGTGTTGCACAAAATTTTTATGTAAGATTATTAACTAATGATGGTACAGCTCAAAATTATACTTTCGAGACAGGTTCTTTAACTGCTGATACATGGACAAAAATTACAAAAACTATTGAAGGTAATTCTAATCTACAATTTAATAATGATAATGGTGTAGGGCTAGATATTGAATGGTCTTTATTTAGAGGTACAGATTCAACAGGCTCAATGAGTTTAAATGCATGGGCTGCTGACAATACTTCAATCAGAACACCAGATCAAACTTCAACATGGTACACAACAAATGATGCAACATTTGAAATTACAGGAGTTCAATTAGAAGTAGATCATACTGGGTCAGGTGTGGCAACAGATTTTGAGCATCGCAGCTATGCAGATGAATTGAGAAGGTGTCAACGTTATTATTATGTACTTGCAAATGGTAATCAACAAGCATTGGGTGATGGATTATTTTGGAGTGCAAGTGAAATATCATTTATTACTAGGTTTCCAGTTGAAATGAGGGCATCTCCTGACTTCGATCAATCCTATGGTACTGACTATTTCAAAGCTGAAGGCGGTGGGTATGGTGATGGTATATCATCTTACTGGAGAAGCCAATATAAATCTACAAGAGGTACTAATCATTGGCTTCCTGCTGATACCAATGGAACAACTGGTTTATCTATTACTATCTTTTCAAATAACGCATCAGCAAAATTAGCCTATAGTGCGGAGCTTTAATTATGTCAATTAAATATAAATTAGAAAAAAAATCAAGCGAATCAGAAGCTAGTTCTATAACTAAATTGATTGATACTGGTATAGCAATTAATTTTTCAATTGATCCAGATAGCACAAGTTACCAAGAATACCTAGCGTGGGTAGCAGAGGGAAACACAGCCGAAGCTGCTGATTAATTAACCTTTTCTATTTGTCGAGTCATATAAGACGTTATTAGATATAAAGGAGTAATAGTAGGAATTATTATTAAAAAAGATATAATAAGACTGTGAGAAATCGCTTTTAGTATTGCTTCTTTTAACATAAATGGATGAGATTATATATCCTAATTTACCAAATACAGATTATATTCTCAATCCTCCTAATACAATATTTTATCCGCCTGTGGCAGAGATTCCATATTTAGATCCTGTACTCCTTCCAAGCCTGGAACAGGTAGAGTCGGGACTTGAGGCAGGTCAGGAAGCGAGTTCTTCAGAAAATAAGGAAGAAAACGAGGAAGTAACAAATATAAAGCCAGAAGCGATACCAACGAACCTGCCAAAAAACTTAGAAAATACTTCAAATGTAGAAACTGTAGCTACTTTTAATATACCTTTATTTGGTGAGTTCCCAATACCTGCACCAGAAGTTATTGCATCAAGTGTAATTAGTGCAGGGGTCGCATCTACTGTTACTGTCGCAGGGTCAATAGCTATGCAAGCCGTAGTAACTCAAATTAAAAAGATATTTAAAAAGATATTTACTAAAGTGTTAAAAAAAGAAGTTGCTAATTTGAAGAAAAAAGATCAGGATTAGCTTTTACATAAGCTCTAATATTTATTACGTCATTACAGATATAAGCAAATTCTGATTTAGGATTTATCATATAACCAGCAGCATGAAGTTGTGAACACTTTAAAACTCTCACTAATTGCTTATCATGCACTTGCTTATTTAGTTCTTCTTTGGCTAGGTCTAGCTTTACTTTTGATAGTTCGTTACAAGTTTTATTATCTCCCAATGGGATCATAAGAGACATTTGTACACCCCAACCTTCATTAATGCTATAAGTTTCTTCTCCTTGTGCATCATTGCCTGTATAAAAAGGAGTTACGGCCATAGTAGGCTGACTACATACTAAGTTTCCAAATTGTTGCTTACCTGTCATGCCATTATTAATATTCATATTTTGATTAATTATTGATGAGTTCCCTACAGCATTTGGTTGTGCTTGTACGTTTGTATCGCCTTCTGCTTTTGCTTTACTGACTAAAGACAGACAAAGAAGTGATAACGCTAGTAGTCGTAATCGCATCATTAAGAGTAATCTTTTCAGTCATTTGGCTAGCTGCCCTAGTAGTAATACTAAGTGACCAATCTTTTGTACTATCTGCAACTGTAAATACTGCATCACCGCCAGCAATACCAGCAGAAGCAGCTACAGATATATTAGATGCTTCCCAAGTATTCAACGCTGACCCGTATTTTTCAGTTACCTGTGTTCGGGTAATTGTCTGAGTAGTATTCTCTGTGCGGTTGCTAGATCCAGTAGTCCAAGAAGGCACTCCGTTTGCATAACAGGGTGCTACTAAAAACAAACCTAATAATAATAGTTTCTTCATTTGATACCTACATTAGTGTCTTTGTTATCTACCATTTTAGCAGCGTTTAAGGGTTTCTTTTTGTTTACGCTTATACCGTATGAACCTAACACCCCACTGGTCAAACCTGCTAAAAAAGCCCCATCATTACGAATTTTGTCCATATAGCCTAAAGTCATCATCGCTAACGACCAGACAAGAATCATAAAACGGACAGCATGACCAAAAAATTCACCCCAATCAGTACCTTCTTTTTCTTCTTGTTCGTCCATAGTTAAAGATGATATATACTATAAGCATATACACAAAAGGTTAATAATGGTAGAGGCTATAGCAGCAGTTGGTGGAGCTTTGTTAACAGCTTGCTTTGTCTCAGTCGGATCTATTAGTTATAGAGGCAGACAATCTAGAGATGATCTTGTGCGTAATACAACAGCAATAGAATTATTAACAGATAAAATTGATAATATGCACGATGACATGAAAGAAGTTTTTCATAGGCTTAAAGAAGTAGAGTTAGCTGTAGCTGAAATTAAGCCTAGAAGGTAAAAAAGACTACCTATGCTTTGCAATGGGGATCAGGTAGCCTAGATGACCTATTTCAATTTAACGCTTACAATATGTTTGTAAAGCAAAACAAACTATGTACAAACTTTTAAAACCTATACTATTACGCTTTCTTTCTACTACAGGATGCAAAAGGTTAATTATTGATTTATTAAGAGCTATTTGTAAGCAAACCACTAATACATTAGATGATAGGGCTGTTGATCTCTTAGAGCAGAAATTGTTCCCTAAATTAAATTAATTAGTCGGGAGATAGATCAAGTCCAACACTTGCCCTGTCTTTCCTATGGTAGGTATTCTATAACTTTCAAGTTAGGGTATCTCACAAACCTAACTATCAGGCTTCCCGACTATATTGTTATACCTCCTCTTTTTCTGTGATTACATATTTATTCAGAATGTACTTTTGATAATCTTTTTTGAATTGAATAATACCTTTACCTTCATCTGATTTATATTCTGTCATTCTTCTAGTTAAACCATACCCATTTTCACATTTTTCTATAGTTTTTCTATCAGGAAAATAAATAGGATTAAAATTATTTTTTATAAACCAATCATGTGTGTAAGAAAATAAATCAGTTTTTTCATATATCTGTTGTACAAGTTTTTCAATATGTGGTTCACTAGGGCAATATCTAGAAATAGTATCAGCTATTTTATACCATTCTCTAGGAGTAAAACATTCTATTCTCATTTGTTTACCTCCTTAATTTTAAATTCACAGGTCATAGCAACATCTACTAAATACTTTTGTACTTTTTCTGTTGCTGATTTATTAGCTTCTAAATCTTTCCATTGACCCTTAGTAAGAGATAAATAAACCTCTTTTAGTTCTGCATGAGTTAGATTTAATAAAGTACCCATTACTTGTTTACCTCCTTACAAGCTAGTTCATAGTTACCTACCTGACTTTCACACGCTGTAACTGTCATGTCATATAGAGTTGATGAAAGGGCTGTATAAAACAACCCTGTAGCTGAAAGTATCATTAAAAAGTTTTGCATAATTAGTTACTCTTGTAGTTTGTAATTCTTACCATGTGTTTTTTAGGAAACGTATTATATTTACCTATTTCACTTTTAAGTTCTTTTGGTGCATCTACAATAGTGTAGTCAGCTATTATGCCTAAAGGACTCATTCTAAAATTTTCTGCATCAGAATAAATAATGCCTAAGTCACTATCAGCAGTTTTGTAAAAGTTTCTAGTCATTTGGAAAACCTCTCGGTGTTGTGTACTCCTTAAATATACATTAGGGGTAGACCCCTGTCAAGTATTTATTTCTTTTATAAGTCTGGCAAATTGTTCGATAGTCATAACAACACGCCAATTATCTCCTTCTGCACAACCAGGTCTTTTATTAAACCTAACCATAGTAATAGCGTGTTTAGCATTAGCGTTGATTCTTTGCTGTTCTGCTTCTCTAGGTTTCCTAAGTACTGCATCACTTTTATTCTTCATATCTGTGACCTGCACAATCGTATCAGGAATACCAATTAAATCACCTTTATCTTTTTCCATACCTGCCCCGAATCTACGTTCAACTGTATAACCAGTAGATGCTGTTAAATATATACACGCTTCTCTTTCTGCCCTATCGCCCTTATTTTTTTGTGGGTTCATTTCTCAAGATCAAATATTTTTTTCTTTAACGCATCATATTGCACTACATATTCTTTTGTTTTAAATTCTGATTCATGCGTAAACATAAAACGATCATTTAACTCACCTAACTGTTTATATAAATCTTCTATCATTATTAATTTTTTTTCTCTAAATTCTTTTGTTAATGTATCTTCTTCTTTTGGCTGCTTAGTCCAATCAGCTACTAACGCTAAAAGCTCTTTTACACGTTGTAAGGCATTTAGGACACGTTCTGTTGTTTTCATCTTATAGACCATGTAAAACCTGTTTCTAATTTTGTTGCAATACCTTCTTCTCTCTCCTGTTGTTCTTTATCTTCTATTGCATTTATCATATCTTTCCTAAATCTGTTTGTTGTATCACTATATTGCCATTTTTCTGGTTTGCGTTTGCGTATTGCTTTAACACCATCAATACTAAAAGTACTCATAATAATACTATCCATATAATATTTTTCTAATACCATTTTCTTTTCTGTTATCTGCATATCTATTTCTTTTTTCTGTAGCTGCAATACTTTTAGCTGTCTTAAAAGTTGTTCTGGTTGTGCGTTCATAATTAAAATGTAAATTCTGTATATTCTTGTGGTTGCCAATCATCAGGTAAATGATAAAGCCATTCTAAAAACATTCTTGCAGCCATCATAACTTGACGGTCATCAAATTTAGCTAACCATTGTTCCCTGTCTATTGCTTCTAATTCTTCTTCAAAACTCATAGCTTTAAATAGTAAACAGTAATAGCTTTTACATAGTATGGGGTAAACACCTATTAAATGCAAGCTTAGTATTATTCTAGTTATTTTTAAAATATAATTTTCTAGCTTGTTCATAGTCATACATACATTCATTAGGGTTATATTCTTGTGTTTTTATTCCATCAGGTGTTATATAAATAACCCTGCAACTAAATAACGTTATAGAAGGATAGTTTTGGTAAAGCAAACTGACATAACCACCTATTTGTAAACTATGGTTTTTTTTGCTGTATTTTTCTTGTGTTTTATAGTCAGCAAGACAAAGCATACCAGTTTCTTTATGTTGTAAAACAACGTCACAACTACCTGCTATATCTCTTTTTCTATCTATCATCCTCAGCTCATTTACTAAAGGTTTCCAGGTGTTCCACATTCTGTAATTTATTAGATGTTCTACCCAATGTGAATAATCTTTTGCATACGCTAGTGCTAGTGTCTTATCACCAGTTTCACACCATATCTGTATAGCACCATGAATAGTAGTACCTCTTTCAGCAGCTAATTCCATGTTCTTACTTACAAAATCAGATGTTTTAATAACATCACTAACAGATCTTGCTACATAGCATTTACGCTTTAAATCGTAGTATTTATGCGGTTCTGGATAAAACTCTACAAACGGATCTTGAACTAGAACATTTTTAACATTCATTCTTCTATATATTCTATTTGATGTGCATATTTAGTAATTCTTGCATAAGCATCTACAAGCTCTTGTGCTAATTCATAATTTTCTTTTCTTGCTTGTTTTGTACTATAAGATTCTTTGTCTTTTCTTTTGCTTTCTGGATACTGTTTAATAAGTAGCTGTGAAGCTATTGTAAATGCCCTTGCTATTTCTGCATAATCATCAGTTTGCATTTTTAATTTTAAATATTTAGTCATAGTTTTTTTCATACATCACAGGATCAAAAGTAATTTTATTTGTAAGTAAGTTTCTATATTTTGGTATTTTATGTACAGGTATTGTCGAAGTTGAACCATTCTTTGTACGTATAATGCGTTTCCATCTACCAGTACCAGTTTCCCTTTCATAACCCATTGATAAAAACCAACCGTCAGGCGGTGTATTTAAATCTTCTGATTTTATAAGTTTGTTTTTAACCATTTTGTTTAGTGTTCTTCTGGCACTACCAGCAAATAAACTTTCCATTAAATTATTCTCCCCATTTCATCAAACTGTACAACCTTTTGGGCAGGGTGTTTAATTTCTTTTTCTGGTTCTTTATCAAATCTTTTAATTCGTTTTAATTGTTCTTCATAATGACTTACTTTTAACCCCTTCCAAGTACCAGCAAGAATACCAGCCTCTAATTGATCTCTTAATGTTTGTTCACCATACTTTTCAATAAACTTTCTATATTCTGATATTTGTAATTTCCAAGCCTGTACTGATTTAGACCCTTGCTTAACTTTCCAAAAGTCATCTATAAGAGTTTGTAAGTGTAATAAATCATCTGGTATATTCTTTTCTTGTTTTTCTTTTTTATTAATTTTTTCTTTTTGTTCTTTTCTTTCTAAACCTTTTTTGTCTAATTCTTTATCTTTATATATATATAGTGTCATATTTTTTTGATTTTTGCAATTTTCCTTGTATGAATCATAAGCTTGTTCTAAAAGTAAATTTAAAAAAGCAGGTGTTGTAATGTATTTTGGCTTTATTTCTAGGATCTTACAGATTAAGTCCCTGTCTAAAGCTGGTCTAATAGTGTCCATAAACTGTACATAAAGTAAACAATATTTGTACATTAATAGACCATCTAAAAACCAATGAATCAACGTAACGCTATATAGATTGTATTAAAACTTTACAAACGCTATATATATGTTATGGTTAGCACATAAGTCTACTAATGCAATGTCTTGTACATTAGCTGACAAGAATAGACGTAAAAAACTGCTTAGAAGTCAGTTACAAGGAATTAATGACCCTTTTGATTTACTAGCAGACGTATTAGCTGATAACGAACGATTAAGACATATTGTAAACAGTTGTGATTGTCATAAGGGTAAACCCTTGATATATTAAGGGCAAATATTCTAAACACTTTGACTAAAGAAATAACAGCAGCCTTATGTAAGTTTATTCAGCAAGTAGGCACTATTGAAGAAAAAGATAATGCTCAATTTGGTAAGTTTGCTGATCTTTCTACTGTATTATCAACAATTAACCCTGCCTTATCTGCTAATGGTCTTGCTGTTATACATACAACAAAGATATATGAAGATAGAAATGTATTAGTAACTAATTTAATGCACGTATCAGGTGAAATAATAACATCTGAATACTTACTTCCTTCTGCAACTAATGTAAGAGGTAATCCCATGCACGCAGAAGGCGGTGCTTTAACTTATTTTCGTAGATATTGTGAATTAGCAATCCTTGGACTTAATGCAGGTATTCCAGATAATGACGGTGATTTTGCAGATCCTAAAACAACAAAAGTTACACCAATAACAAAGAACAAAGCCGTAGGGATGCCTACCATTCTAGATGAAGAAACTAAAAAATATTACCTACAAATAGTAGGCTCTTTACTTGTTAAAGATAAAAAACTATATAACATTCTTGCAGATGCCTTATACATAGAATTTGATTTTGATAGAAATAAAAAATTATCAGAAAATATTAAATTACCCAAGCACGTTACTTTTATTGAAGAATGGCTTGCTGCTAACCAATGATTAAAAAAACAAGACCTGATGATGTTGATGTACAAACTTGGAAAAACCGCCATCTGGTTTCCTCAAAACTTACTCCCATTAACTACAAAGCTTTTAGAGAGTTTTGTAAAACAAACAACTATTCATACTCATCAGGTATTAACAACCTGATAGCAACTTATCTAACTAATCACAATGTTTAATGTATCAATCGCTGGCCGTCTTACTAAAGACGCTGAATATAAAAAGGCAGGGGCTTATGATCTTGCAGCCTTTACCATAGCCGTATCACATGGCAGAGATAGGACTTCATTTATAGATTGCCAAGTATGGGGGAAAAGATGGGAGCTTATTGTAGAGGCTTATAAAAAAGGTAGCCTTGTTGCAGTATCAGGTGATGCTGAATATACAACATACGAAACAGAAGATGGACAGAAAAGAAAGCAGCTAAGAGTTAATGTAAACAACTTTGTACTACCTGAGAAGCGAGAGCAAATACAATCAGCTACAGTAGAGGAGACAGCTACAATACCTTTCTAATGGGTATAAAACTATCTATAGATCAAGACCTTAAAGGCTTTGAACGCTTTACTAAAAACTATAGAAAGCAATTACCATTTGCTTCATCAGTAGCGATTAATAATACCGCATTTGATGTTAAGACTGCATTAGGTAAAGGCACATTAGGGGCATTTGATAAGCCTACTAACTTTACACAAAAGGCTTTTTTAGTTAAGAAGTCAAAGAAAACTGCATTAGTATCACATATATTTGCTAAAGATAAAGCATCAAAGTATTTAAGATATGGTGTTAAAGGTGGAGTTAGATTACCTAAAGGCTTTGAGTTATACTTTGGTGGACTTAAGGATGATGGTACTATACCGCCTAAAAGTTTTTTTATTCCTACTCCTTTAGTTAAAACAGATAAGCATGGTAATGTTACTCGCACAACTTTAAAGAGAATTACCAAAGGTATTAGTGGTAATCCTAGAGGTGGTTTCTTTATCGGTACACCTGCACACAATCAAGGCAAGCCACCTGGTATATATAGAAGATCTAGAGAGCAGTTATTCCCATACTTTACTGCCTCAACTAATAAACCTAACTATCAATCAATCTTTAACATAGAACAGATAGCAGGTAAGGTTGTACAGCGTAGGTTCGATCAACACTTTAACAAAGCAATAAGTAAGGCAATTGCAACAGCTAAGTAGGTAATAGGTTCTTTCTGGCTCCTTCCTTGTGGGTCGTTCATACG
>VTLG01003568.1_pt1 | contig 26946 bp, 50 predicted proteins | sample 4694571 | NCBI WGS metagenome assembly VTLG01 (sample SAMN12604809, study PRJNA352737) | marine metagenome | biome: ENVO:00000447; feature: ENVO:00000209|ENVO:00000569|ENVO:01000036; material: ENVO:00002151; isolation source: viral sequences binned using virsorter ...
CTTTTACTTGTGCGTTTGCGAATCCAGATAACATTACTTCCTCTTCGAAAGCTCTGTCACTTGATTCAGTTACGTAGATTTCAGATGACTGATTCTCGTAACGTTTGTACTCCAGGCCAAATAGTGCGTTTAAACCTGGTTCTAGTTCTTTAACTAGTTGTGCTCGTGATATTGCCATAGTCTATATGCTCCTATTATTGTCCAGCTGTACCTTCACCAAACCACTCGCTCTGTTGAGCTACAACCACGTAAGACGCATAAGCAGCAGTGATGTCTTCGTTAGAAGGATCTTCTGCAACTCTTAATAGTCTCCATTGGTTTGCGGTGTTAGCGATAGTACCGATAGTTAACGTTGAACTTGATTGACCACTTGTTGTGCTTCCAGCTGCTGTTACAGTCAAACCAACGGATCTACCGATGTTTGCTTGTGTTACAGCTGCGTCTGCAGCACCAACGAAAAGTTGGAATGGAGAATCAATAACAAACGCTGTTATATCTTCACTGTTTGCCGGAGTAACTTGGTTGTAGTAGTTCTGCCAAGTTGGCTTCAAAGTTGTAGCCGCGTTGTAGAACACACCATTTAGTACACCAATTGTGTCATTGGTGATAGCCGCTTGTGCCGTGATTATATAACCAGGGTTAGTGTTGGCTCCACCTGGATTGTCCAGACGAACCGCAGACCCTTGATATAATGCAGTGGCATAACCAGCGTCGATTTTGTATTTACCTTGTCCTTGAGTCGCAGGTGTTCCACCTAACTGACCCGCAGGAATTAAACCAAAACCTTGCGTGTTACTATTTGCCATAGTTATTACTCCTTTTGTCTATGCACTTAATTGTTCATAGACGATTTAGTTAAATCGATGATAGGGATTAACCCACGAATTCCTAATTAGGATTTCTTTGTACCACCGAAGGTTACACGAGACTGCCTTTCAATATTGATAGGCATCCTCTTATCCTGCTCCTTCATAAGATCGTTTTCTACGGCTTCGCTTCGATCTTTATGACGTCTAGTCATATGATCTTGTCTTTGCTTCGCAATCTCGATTGGTACCTTCGCAAGTAGAAGGCCACCTACCCCAATTACCCCCTTGTATCGACCAGAGTCGACAACCGGATAGTCAGTAGCATTTTCGATTTCTTCAGCCATTACTAATTCATAACCTTCTCTTAAACGTCCAGTTATGTTTTTAATGTCTTGAAATCCAACGCTCTCTGCTCTTATCCATCTGTACCTGAATCCGTCAGGTGCAGGGGGTGCATCTAGAGAAGATGGTGGAACCCACACTTTTGGTCTCTCAGTTTTTGACCGTGTTTGATTCGCACGAGAAGTAGTCTTAGTTTCTTTTTTCATACGCTATACCTCCTTCGTGATTTTTAATTGTTTTGCGTACTCTTCGAGTGGCACTCCTAATTTTTTAGCTATTGCTACCTGTGAAGAAGTGAGTCTCACAGTTTTGCGACCAGGTTTTACGCTTCTGTTAGCCGAAGCGACCGACTGAACGGGTTTGGTCGTTGCTATATTTTCAGTTTTACCAAATCTATGTGGAAAGTCAACTTTAATTCTCTTATCTATTTCCGCATAGTATTCATCGGATTTAGGATCAAAACCTTCTTTTTCTACTAAATCTTTATGAATTTCGAACGCTGTAAATGTCATAGCTCGATCTTGACCGAACCACGTATTTTTAGCTGCCCAGCCCTCTGCTTTAGGATCAGACTCTGCCATTTGATTTGTCGGCTGCGTAGGTTGTTTAACTTCTGAAGGTGTTGCTGGCTTCTCGTCTTCCTGCATTGCCTTCTTCTGTTCTAACCTTGCATTATCAAATGCTAGTTGTGCAATCCTTTTGTTTGCGTCGACTTGGGCTTTTGCATCTCCGGCTTCAATGGCTTGTGCTAATTGTGATTGAGCAGATTCCATTCCACTTTTAATGCTAGACTCAAACGTTTTCATATAACGCTCGTCCGATTTTTCAAATCGTTTTTCTAAATCTTTACGACTTGTTTCAGCGGCTTTTGCATATTCAGTAGCTGCATCTCTTTGCCTTTCAGCTTCACGCATTTTACGTGTAAGTTTTGCAATTCTTGACTGAACACCTTTGCTATATTCTTCTAGTTTGTCGTCTTGTTTTTCTGGTTGTGTTTCTTCCTTTGTTTCTTCTTGTTTCGTTTCTACTGTTTCTTGTTCCGTGGTTCTTGGTTCTTCTTTCGTTTCTTCTGTAGCTTCAGTCTTAACTTCAGCTTCTGTTTCTTTGACTTTTTCTTCTGGTAAATCAACCTCGGCCCCTGGGCCAGAGGTATCGATGTCTACCATTTTCTTTTCTTCGTCAGGCATAGTTTATCCTCCTATGATTAATATGCGTGTAGGATGTCTTTAGGATCCTTCACGGTTGCCAATATTTCATCTTCATTTAAAAGACGAACTTCTCCACCTTCTATTTGGATACGCGATCCTGCGTATCTTGCAAAAACGACCCAATCGCCTTTTTTGCACCAAGGTCCATTTGGATATCTTTCCCTATCCGTATAACATTGTGGACCCATAGCTAAAACTAATCCTGTTTGTGACGCCACTTGTTGACGCTCTAAAACAGACTCAGTTATTAACACTCCTCCTTTTGTTTTCTCATCCATTTTGAATGGTAAAACAAGAATTCTCCAACCGGTTGGTTTTGGTAATTTGTCTGAATCTTTTGTAACTTCTTTTTTGGGTTCGGATTTTTTAACTCCGACTAATTCTTTATTGGGTGTAATAATTTTAGGTGTTTCGGGTGTTGATGTCGACGATGGTTCCTTTACTGTCATTTTGCTCCTTATCGTTTAGCAGGTTAGAGAGTTCCTGTTTAGTTGCCTCATAGGCGTTAATCTGTCCTATTATATACTTATAAGACTCCATATTGTCAACCCCACCAGACGTGATATTGACAGATAAATCTTGAATTCTTTTTTCTAAAAATCTGTTTATTCTTATTATTACACTTTCTAAACTAGCCATTAATGCTTTCTATAGTAAACCTTTATAATATTTTCTATAACTTGGATTACTTACTTTTTTACCAGCAAGATCTCCAGAGATATAAGAACCAATATATCCTCCGTTTTCAGCATTTACAACTCCGTCTAATACTTTAGCTTGTTTAGCGTGAGCTTTAGATGCCTTTTTAAGTTTGGCAGAAACTGATTTAATTTTTTCTTTCATTTATTTATCTGTTTTTAAAATTCTTTTAGTAAACGTGTCAGCTTCTTTTTTAGCTCTTTTTATATTTCTTAAATTTTTTGCTGAACCTACTGCAAGATCTCTACGAAAAATGTGTTTAGCCTGCGCTATTGTTTTTTTAGCTCCAGCTTCTGTTTCAGCAAGAGTTCTTTTTGCTTTACCCAGACGTTTAAGATTACGAACTTTATATTTGCCAGTGGCAGTAGATTTAGGTTTTACGCCAGTAATAGTTTTACCTACTTTGCCTTTTCGGCCCAGCATACCAAAACCTCTTTTAGCTATGCCAAATATACCCATTATTTTTTAGCTGTTTTTGCTGATTGTTTTAAAGCTTTATCGGTAACAGAACCTTTTCCTGGTTTGCTAGTTCCTCTTTTTTTAGCTCTGTTCATATAATAGTACAGACCTTTTTTAGCAACTCTGCCATCTTTAGTTCTGTGATAGCCTTTAGGAACTTTACCACCTTTTTTCATACCATCTCTATTTTCTGTCGCTTGTTTTTTTAAGAAAGCTTGGTGTTCTTTACCACCAGAAGGAACTTTTTTAGACGATACTCTAAATCCTCTTTTGCTAACTTGTTTTTCAGTAGGTATTGAAATCATTTTAGGGGTTCCGTCTTTAAAACCAACTCTTCCACCTTTTTTGTATCCTCTGTTTAATTCACTGATAACTCTTCTTTTTTCAGCTCTTCTATTAGGGTTCATTTTTTCAGAATCAATTCTACCCATTTCTTCTAACAGGTTAGCTCTGCCGCCTATGTTAAAAACACCTCTACCTTTTAAAACATCAGCGTAAGTAGTTTTACCATCGCCTGTTAAATCAGGAAAAGATCTTCCACCTTTTTTCATCATTGCTCTTCCAGTGCCTTTCTTTTGTATTCCGTACCCAGCCATAATTAACCTCTTTTTTTACGACCTTTGTCCATAGTTTTTACAGAAGCGTAGGCTCTTCTACCCATAGCTTTTTCCATTCCTTTGGACTCGTCTCTTCTTGCTTTGTAAGATTGTTTTTTACCAGACTCTTTTCCTCTTCTCATTCCTAAAGATTCATCTAGTCTAGCGTTGTATCCTTGTTTCTTAACTTTGCCACCTTTCTTCATACCGCTTTTGCCGTATGGAAATCTGACATTGCTTCTAACTCCGTTTTGTCTCATATCGCTCCTTATGTGTAGTACTTTGTTTTTTTCCTACGATTAGCCATCACCTTACCACAACCGGTTGCTATTGCAACCCTTGTTGGTAAAACTCTACCACCTTTTTTATACTCCTTTTCCCATCGTTTTGCAATCTTAGGAAGATTAGCGTGCATATATTTTCTTTGCTTTTCAGACTTGAAAGGCACTAACACTTCCATCTTCTTCTAGCTTGTCTAATTCTAGAATTAGGGTCGTTTCTAGTTTGAGCTGAAGATCTTTTTAATTGCCCTAACGATCTGGCACAATACGACTTTCTACGATTAGCCGCTTTTGAACCAGCTTTTACTTTACCTGTAACTGCTGTTTTTAATTTAGATCCAGGGTTTGCTCTTCTATAGGCAGCAACACCAGCCTGTGTCATACCAGCTCCTGACTTTGTAGATCTGTAATTTTCCTTGTTTCTAGCTATTGGGTTTTCTGCTCTACCCCCTTTTGATTTTCTAACTCTTTGATCTTTTTCTATTGAGCTAGGCATAGCTGCAGATGCTGCTAATGTTCCACCTACTAATTTAGAATATCCTTTAGCTTTCTCTATTAGTTTTTTAGAGTTCATCTCCTTAATCATTTTTTCAGAAATTTTATCTGCTTTTTTTTCAAATTTTTTAAGAAGTCCCAATCCTCTTTTAGCTATTCCTATTCCAGCCATTATTTTTTGCCACCGTTCCTAAAGACTTGAGTTCCCTTAATTCCAAAAATGCTCGCGACAACCAAAATCCACAGATTTGTGAACCAACTTGGAAGCGATTGGAAATACTCAAAGAAAAGTTTTACTTTTTCCATAGCTGCCGGATCGTCCGACATCACTGCCCACATTAACACAATGATGGGCGCCGAAATAATTACGAGGACGAATTCATCCTTATAGTCGTTTTGACGGGCCTCTAAAAGTTTGCCCTGGTATTGCTCTTCACCTCGAGCCATCTTTTCTGCGTGCATAAGCTGTGCATCAGACATAGCCATTTTCGTTTTTTGACGATTAGCGTATATCTTACTTCCAGCTTGCAAAGCAATTTTTGCTAAACTGAACCAGGCCATATTAGTACCAAGTAGCTGATTGTTTTCTTGCTTTACCCGTTCCTTTTACAGTGACTTTGTCACCAGTAGGAATAACGTTTCTAGCTCTAGTTACGTTAGCTTTACTTCTCTCGTCATACTTAACGTTCTGACTTGGGATAGTAGCCGTTTTTTGTTTTTTATAGTTTTCCATAGTTCTCCTAATGTATATTAAGATTTAGGGCCTTTCAAGACTTTTACATCTTTAGCCTTCATCCTATCTGACTCAAGCTTAACTCCGGCAGATAATAAAGCTTTATCCATAGTGGTATCAGCTCTAAGCTCTGCTAGTTCTTCATTTTGATCTAGTTTTTCTTCAGTCAAATCTCTACTTTGAACTAATTTAGCTTTATCTAAATCAATTCTAGCTTCTGTTTCTTGAGCCTTACGCTCATTCTCCATAGCTCTTAAATCTACTTCTCTTGCTTTTAATTTTAATAATGGATCAGCATCAAACTGAGATGTAATTTTCTTTTCTTCCTTCATAAAGTCTTCAGTCATCTCTGCAATTAAAATTGCTTTTCTAGATTCTATTTGTTGAGTGATCTGTGCTACTTGTGCAGCAGCTTGTGGATCAACTGGAGCTTGTTGTGAAAGCATTTGTAATTGTTGTATCTGTTCTCTAAATTCTAGTTGTACTTGTTCTTGTGCCATTAGACTAATATGTTCCATACAGTTCTTCTGTAATGCAGCCATAACCGCAGGCATATTTCTAACCATATTTGTTGCCATAAAATTTAAGTGAGAAGTAATGTGTGCTCTATGGTCTTGACCAGGAAAAGCTTGAAAAGGTTTTTGTCCTAATGCATCTATATTTTCTATGGCAGGATCTTTAGGTGCCATTGGTGCAGGAGGTGGTAATATTTGATCTACGTTTTTAACTCCTAAAGCTTCATACATTTTTCTGTAAGCCATATACATATTATGCATTTGTGGTTGTGAACTAGCTAACTGTAATTCAGTTTGAGCTAATGTAATTCTTTGTGTCATTGAAAAAATGTTTGGATCAGCAACAGGTAAAATATCTATTCTGTCATCAAAATCTAATTGTTTAATTGTTCTTGCACCGCCGACTACATCGTATGGGTAGACAGGTGGTAAATAAGTTGCAATTAATTTTGCTAATAATTTAAATTCCTCTTTCATAGAGAAATACATTCTCTTATGAATTGCTGACATAACTTTAGATCCTCTTTCAAGAAGAGCCATTGTTGTACCAACAGCAGAATTTTGTGCACCTTCTCCAATTTGTAATTCAGATATGGCTGCGAATCTCTGTCCTGCTTGAACCACAATACCCATTAATTGTAATAGAGTTGCTGATGGTTCTTTGTAAGGTAAAGGTAAGAAAGCGTCACGAAGACTGCCTCCTGGGGCATCTACGTCTTTAAATTCACCAGGTTGAATTGGTGCTGCTTCATCTCTAACTCTAACACCTCTTTGTTTAAACCCTGCAGGTAAATTAGATAATGTCCCTGCATCTAATAATTGGCGGAGAGCGACCGTTGCCGTTCTACTCAATCCGCCAATCATATGTATGAGTCCAAATCCATAGAATCCTAGTCCAGGCAGAAATTTGAAATGGACAAAGTATTGGATTCTTTGTTTCTTTGGATCATTGGGCGCAAAGTTCCTTCTAATAGAAAGAACTTTATTACTACCTTCATCGAGTGTAACAATGTAAGGCAGCTTGATACCAGTCGGTTCCCCGTCTGGACCAATATCTTCAAAACCTTCTAGATCTAAATTTACGTGACATTCTAGAAGTGTATAAATCGGTTGTTGTCTTCCTGTTTTTTCAGTCCCCTCAATAGATCTTTCTTTTTCCTTAAGTTGATCAGGAATAGATGTAAAACCAGGAGCACCTAAATCTACGTCAGAATAAAAACCAGCGACTTGTTGTTTTCTTAAATCATTTTCAGAAATTTTAACAACGTGGATTATCGCTTCCGCATCAGCTAATGAGGTAGCAGTATACGGAACTACGACATCTTCGGCAGGAACAAATTTAGAAACTGCTCTGCCTAGTAAATCATCATAATAAACTTTTTTAAATGTTGAACCAGCTAATGGTAAGTGAAATAACATAGAATCAAACTCAGGTTCGTATTCTTTCATACGATCCATAATTTGATAATTCATAAAATCTTTAACCCTTTGAGCTTGTTGCTCTTTCATTGGGTTAACCATTCCTAAAATTTGAGTTCTTACTGGACCATCCGCTGGCATCAGCTCTTTGTATGCTGTAGCTTGAAACTGTGTAACCGCTTCAGCCAACACTGGGTGCGTTGCACCAGAAGCTCCTTGGAATGGTTCGCTTCTATTTTCATATTTGAATCCGAGTAAGTCAAGCCCTTCAATGTAAGTTCGTTCCCATTCTTTTCTAGAATTTTTATAATCCATATAGTTGTCTTTTAGTCTAGACCCCATTGGACTTAGAACATCGTCTGGTAATAAATCTGCTAAGTTATCGAAATGAGATTCTGTTCCAGGAACGTTGATTGCTCCAGGTTCAAAATTAATTGTTGCACCACCATCATCCTCTGGTGTTACTTCTACAGGATCTCGTTCAGTAATTTGCTCTTCGACGTTTACATCAGTTTCGGTTGCGCCTGGTACCTTAACTTCTGTTCTTGTCTCTCGGAGCTCCTTGTCTATTTCTGCCATTTATAAACTCCTCTCATTACTTAACATAATATAGTAAAGATTCCAACCCTTGAGGCATAGGCCCAGAATCAGGAGGAATTGCTCCTGGTCTACGAACATTGGCTATACCGCCTCTAGCTGCACCAAACCCATAATAGTCTTCAGGTTCAGCTGTTCTCTCTTGTTTTAATATAGCTTTTTTGTCCGCTATATCATCTTGAGCTTTAAATAATTTATTAAAAGATTGATCAGCCATTTCACTATCAAAATATCTTAAACCAATACCCGGTGGTAAAGAAGGATCTGTTTGTACAAAAGGTTCTATACTTTTTTCAAACCTTTGTGTGGCTCCTTTTAATTGATCAGGATACAACATACTATCGTCAGGTCCCATAAACATTTCACCTTGCTCTTCTATTTGTTCTAATTGTTTTCCTCGTTCTTGGGCATCAAATGCTAATCCAGCTTCTTCTCCTCCATATTTTACTATTTCATCTCGTACACTATCTCCAAACACACCAAGAGTAGCAAAGTTTATTATTCTTGATGTAGATTCTCCAGAAGCATAGTCGGCTAATGCAAAAGGAACTGCAAACGCTATCTCGCCTGCGATTGCCGCTGGACCCAATTGAGAAGTCATAAAAGTTTTAAGTCCTCTTAATTTTCTTGCAGCGTTTATTGCTTTTTGTCCCGAACCGGTTCTAGCTATTTCTCTTTGCTTAGCAATATCATCAAGATAAGCTCTTGGATTATTACAACTGGCTGGTCCACCATTGGCTTTAGTTACTGTGCACTTGAAACCTTGAGCTCTCATTTCTTTTGCTAAATTTTTTAAGCCTCCTTTTTTGATTTCTGCTGCAGCTTTTTCTAAAGTCATCGTTGATCCTACATCTAAACTTAAACCTGTTTTTCGATAAAACTTATCTATGTCTTTTTGAACTTTAGATGGAAGAACATCTTTTCCATAAATATCAGTTGGAGATGCAAATTTCTTTGTTTTAGGATTATAGTTTAATTGAGTTAATTTAACTTTGCCTTTGGCTTCAGGGTTTCTCTTATAAAAGTTATTTATGTCTGTTTGATGACCATCAACCAACTGTTTAACTTTATCAAAATTTTTATTCTTGTAAGCATCAATAATTAATTGATATCTTTTAGAAGCTCGTCCATCAAAAGCTCTTTTAGCTCCCTGATTAATACCTGCATCAATAAACTGAACTATTTGATTGTAAGCTCCCGATCCTTTTCCAATAGTTATTTGACCTGTTCGAGCTGGAAAGATTTCATCAATGTCTATATTTTTTACTCCAGCGTCTTTAAAAGCATTTTTAATAGTTTGAGTTATACGAGAATAGCTAGCGTTGGGATCATCAAAATGTTTAGCCATTTGAAATTTAGCCCATCTTTTAGCAGCTGTTCCCATAGGGCCTTGAAAATCTCCTGAAATTGATTTAATAATTTTATCTCCTAAAACTTTGTTTTTTTTAATCCCTTCCATTACTATTTCACCTCTCAACACTCTTCCAAGAGTCATATAGGCATAAGGCATATCTCCTGATCCTGCTTTAAATAATTTTTTAAACAAAGGAGACGTTTCATCTATTCTTCCTCCTTTATATGCTTTTAAAGATTTCATAAAATCTTCATCGTCAATTAATTTAAAAACGTTATCGATAGTATTTTCTCTAAAGCCCGTGACATTGTAATTTTTGTTTAAGGCATTATTAAGCCGTTTAATTTTATTTTTATTAAGAGTAAAAACTTTGTCAGTAGATGTCCCCGTTGTTTTTATATTTTTATATTTTTTTTGTATATCTCCTAATAATTCAGGTTCACCAATATTATCAATAATAATCTTTTTTAATCTTTGTCCTGCTTTAATATAGTTCTTTTCTACATTAGATATGTTTTTAGTAATCTTTTTATCTGCTCTTGAAAAAATATTGTTAAAAGTTTCAAAGGTATAAGGATTATTAGGACCTAATGCTTCGTGTAATTTTTTTATCCCAACAACTTTTCCCTCTGTAGAAAGCATTCTTTCATAAGCTTTGACCACATCTGCAATTCTATTGTAATTACCATACTCCTTAAGAAATTTTTTAAATTTTGGACTATTAGCATATGGATTTCCAGAATAGCTTCCTGGTTCATCAACCAAGCCACGCTTTGGTGTTGCTAGGCCGCCTTGGTTGTATCCTGGACGCGTAAGCCACGCATACATCTGTCTGTATTTTGAAATTTCCATTATTCTCCTAATAATTTTGCTAGACCACCAGATGCAAATTCATCTATTTCTTCAAATGCTTCTTCAGCTTGCATTTCTGCTCTGCCTTCAGCAAATTGCTGTGCTTCTCTTTTTTTCGTACCTTTTATATTAAACTGATCTACGTTCTTGCCTGTTGCGTATTTTTCAACCTCAGTAAAATCAGATCCGTGCTCTCCATAATTACTAACACTTGAATCTTCATATTTTACATTTTCTCCATCTCCAGTAAATTCCGCTTCTTCTACAGAAAACTCATCTGCCTCTTTTTTACCTTTTGCTGGTCCTTCTTCTATGACGTCACCTTTTCTTAATTCTATTCTTGCTGGTTGGCCGTTATGCCCGTCAACCCATCCGTGTTTACCCATTCCAATATCAACCACAGTGTCTCCACTGGCTAAATCTACTTCCACAATGACATCTGTTTTATTATCAGGTAATTTTGTTTTTTTAACAATTGTTCTGTCGATAGTTCCATAAGTATCGGTTACATCATCTCCTTCTTTCATTACTCTTTCAACAAGTTTAGGAAACCACTCTGGCATTCCTTTAGCGTCAGATTTTTTAACCGTCTCAACTACTTTTACAGCAGTAGATGTTTTCTTACCGCCAAGCAATCCCATTTTAAGTGCCCCTATACCAGCACCAACACCACCCATTAGTTTTAAAAATGCTCTTCTGGCTTTATTAAAACCACCCACTGAAAAACCTATTCTACCACCTTTAGCCATTCCAAGTCTTTCTTCTACTTCTGTTCTTACCGATGGTGGCAACATTTGTAAAAATTGTAATTTTTGGTCAAAAGGTAATGTTTCAATTACGCTCATAATTTCCACTATAGAAGCACTTGGTGTTCCGCTTGAAAACCTTTTTCTAAATTGCATTCCTATTCTTGGTTGATTGTTTTTAAAACCTATTCCTCCTGCAAAACCCTCACCCATACCACCGGGTTGTTGATAGGTAAGTCCATAATCAATAGGTCTATCAGGACCATAACCCATACCGTATCCAAATCCTCTTCCAAAAGGCATTTGTAAAATACCTGATCCTCCAGACATTCTTCTTCCAAGTTCTCGAACAGCATCTTTTCCTTCAACTTGAGGCATCGGAGTTTCTGGAATTTGTGGAGTGGGAACTGCTGGTTCTTGAGGTGTAGGCAAACCCAATGTTACCGGAGGTAATCCTGCAAGGCCACCAGCAGAATAACCAAGCATATAAGCTAAGCCACCACCAGCCATACCTTTAGGATCTAAATCATCAAAATTAAATTGTAATTGATCACTAACTTCTACCTCTTCAAAAGGGTTAGATTGTTTTTTAGGATAAAGAATATCTTGTAAGTCATTAACTAATGTTTGTCTGCTTCTATTTCCCATTGTAGAAAACATAAGTCCTTTTTGAATGTCATCAATGTCTTGAGTAATAACATTTCGTCCTTTAGGATATTTAGCAAGGTTTTTGTAAATAGATAAAACTTTACTCATTGGCATAGCTATTTTATCAACATCTTTGTATCTGTTAAAAGCAATTTGAAAAGCACCTTCTTTATTTCTATCTTCCATTCTTTTTTTAAATGCAGAAAAAGACTCTGATCTTTCGTCTTGAGCTTTAACCGCTCTTTCAAATTTAGGATCTACAGCTGCTTTCTTTTTAGTGGTCTTTGGTGCGGTGCCAATTGTTATCTCGCCTCTTTCAATCATTTCATCAACCTCATCACCAAAACTTTTTTTATATTTAAAAGGCAAAATGTTACTAGGTTGAGGTGCTTTATCAGCTTGTTTTTTTAATTGTTGTAATTCACCAGGGGTTGGCGATCTTCCGTTTAATTTTTGAAATTGTCTTATAAGTCTAAATAAAATCATTCATAATACCTTTTCGGTCTAGGGTCTTTGTTTTCATCTAAATAGTCTTCAGGGTGTTTAATTAATCCGCCCTGCCTGAAGCGCATTACCGCCTGGGTCATAGAATCGACCAAGTCGTCGTAGTCTCCGTGTGGGAAGGCGGCACATTCTTCGATGACCTCTTCCGCAAATTTCTGATCTGGCGCCCATATCATTCCAGATTCAAAAAGTGGGGCTACTGCATTTACTCTAGCGTGTTTATCATTTCCTTTGCTTGGTGTAAAGTTAATAACCGGTATATCCATTTGCCGAAGTTCATAGGTCAAAGGCAATCCTGATGCCTTTGCCTCTATAATCACCGATTCTGGCTGCCAATACTTGTATTGTTGTAGAGCTAAACGTCTAAGCTCTGGAAACTCGTATCTACCTTTTACGGCATCTAATAATATCAGATTAAGAGGTGAGTCTGCGTCAGGATAAAATAAACCCCAAGTCGTAATAGCTGAGTAGTCAGCTGTTTGTTTTTTTAAGAACGCTGTATCGTAAGATTGTATGACGTGCTGTAAGCTAGGGATGTTATCTGAATCGTATACTCTCCACCATTCTCGTTTGATAATAGCTCCTTCTTCTGATGTGGGTTGCTGCATCCACTGTGCGTTCCATTTTTTAACCGGTAGTGTTGCTTTGACCTTTTCTAATTCATCCAAGTTCCAATATTCAGGCCACACTGGTCCGTGGTCCAAGAGTGCAGGAAATTCAACCACGTCCCATTGATCACCCTTAACTTCTTTTTGAGCTTTTAATAACTGAGCTGTTAGATCTTTGGTTGACCATCTTGTCATAACCAAGACAATAGAAGCACCTGGCTGTAAACGTTGACGTGGTCCTGATGTATACCATTCGTATGCGTTCTCTAAAGAATTTTCTGACATTGCGTCTTGCTCCGAGTGTGGGTCGTCAATGATTAATAGATCAGCGCCCCGTCCTGTAATAGCACCACCTACACCAGCAGCAAAGTATTCACCACCTTGCGCGGTTTCCCATCTGCCCGCAGCTTTAGAGTCTTCTTGTAATCTTGTTTGAAATATTTTTGCGTATTCATCAGAGTCAATTAAATTTTTTGCTTTTCTACCAAACCTAATAGCAAGTTCTCCAGTGTGCGTGGCTTGAATAATTTTTAATTTTGGATTACGGCCCACCATCCAAGCAGGCAAAAGATAAGACGCAAATTCTGATTTAGTGTGCCTTGGTGGCATATTCACAATCAAGCGTTTTAGTTCACCGGTTGCCAATTTATTAAATTTTTCTGCAATGTGCCTATGATGGGACCCCTCTACAAACTCAGGCCATACACATTTTACAAAAGACAAGAAATCATTCTTAGCCTTGTTTTGTATCTTTTTTTCTGCGTGCATTACTTGCAGTTTTTTAAATGTCTTTCTAACGTCTGCGGGTAGTTTACTTATATCGACTTTATCTAAATTCATAAAAATTTTTTAAAAATTTTTGCACCTTGAAAGATGTTCAAAATGTTTTTATCAGGGCTAACAGTCTAAATCAAGGCATAAAGCGAAAAGCAGTGGGACCCCTTTTTGTTTTAGGGTGGGCCGGGGTCTGTGTTGCAAGGAATTTTGACCCGCCGTTGGGTCCTACTTCTGTGGTCTGCGCCCCGCAGGGGCGCACAACCTATAGTTGTTAGTCTAACAAAGTCATATAAGCTTTAGGATTTAGCTTACTAAACTTGGTTAATGCCTTCTGCATTTTATCGAACTCGCCCATCCCTTCTGCCTGCTTAACTTCATCGTGAAGCATTGCTTCATCGCGTGTCAGCATCTCCGACTTACCAGAGAAGGGGTTAGTTCTTTTAATTATTCTGTTCATACTCCCATAATATATGGGAGTATGATTGTTGTCAACTTTATTTACTAGCTATTTGTTTTATCTTGGAAGTATCCACAACCCAAGTTATACCAATCTTCTTGGTACAATCATCAAGAGCTTTGGCAATAGCTACATCATCACCATTTTCATAAACAATGTCCGACGACCTTTGTTTAAGAGCTTCGAGCTGGGCAAGTTGTTTGCCTTCTGGTCTTGTTCTCAATTCTCTATCAACCAGAGTTTCTGCCCACTTCCTTAATTGTTCTCTGCACATTTTTAAAGTTGCTGGCTTTGTTTTTCTATCCATATCGTATGTAAGATTTTTCTCACCATCTTTATCTTTCTTCGCCTTCTTATGAAAGAAAGTCATAGCTTGGTGTTGCACACGTTCAAGTTGCATCTCTGCTTTTTCTAAAGCATCAATGATTTTGTCAGCTCCCATTTTCTTTGCGAGTTTTACAACTATCCTATCAGTTGCATCAGTCTTATACTGTTTTATTAACAGTTCTTGTTCTTCAATTAATGGATCAAAATGACGTCTTATCTTTTGTTCATAATGTTCCACTTTATATTTTGGCATATGTGCCATATTTACCTCTTTCTGTTTTTCTTTCTGCTTGACAAACTATCCCAGATTTTATATGATGTCAATATGAAAGATATAGACACAAATAAAATAGAAGAGTTAGTAGGAAAAGTAAAATCAGCAGAACATAAAACTGATTTCATAGTTAGTTGGTTTGCTAAAAAATATGGTAAAACTATTTTTAGAGCAGGAAACTTGAACGAGGTTGGTTGTAGAGTGTGGGAAAGAAATGGGGATAAATACATTTGTTTCTTTGATCCAATCAGAGAAAGATATACAACAGCAATTAATCCTGTTATGACTTATAAGAGAAAGGTAAGTTAAATGATTGAGATGTTTCAAATATTTTGGGCGGCTCCGATTGAGTTAAGAATAATTATTCTTACGGGAGCAGTAGCTATTCCTTTGATGGCATACTTTGGCGTCAAAGGAACTTGAGCCCTGATCTAATTGGCTAGTCTTTTAAGTCAGTGATGCGCATCATTAAATCTGCGCCAGTTAGATCTGGGGTCAAGTGTTCTAAAGTGTGACCTAGGTATTCTATTTAACGCTATGCAATAGATCGAATACTTGACCACGGCTCCTGGTATACGAGCCATAACAACTGACTTGACTTGGTCCATTGACCGACGGATGTAACGATTAGCTTCGTTGCCGACCACCAATGGACCAGGGTTCAAGCACCAAGCAACAAGCTTGACAAGACGTCCCAGATACGGTAGGATGACATTATGAGAATTAGAAAGAAACTAGTAAAAGAAATAAAAAAGACCAACCCTGATTTGGCAGAAGAAATTAAGTATATGACCAAGAAGGAGTTTAGAGCGTTGATGGAAGTATTCAACGTTTGGTGTAGGTTATAAAACTTGAGCCCTGATCCAATTGCATAAACTTGCAAGAGACGAAACTTGTAGTAGTTGGATCTGGGGTCAAGTGAGTATGGACCTGTACAGATGGGATACGAGAATCCTGATCAACTTGACGCTCGTCTGGAGGACAAAATCTTCGGAGCGTCAAGCTGCAAGCAACAGGCACCAAGCTTGACAAGCATCAAGCTATAGGATAAGATGGGATTAGAAAGAAGAGGTAAATATGAATAAAAAAAATAATGACCCGTTTGGTTTTAACAAAGCCATCAACTACGACAAGCTGAAAGATCCAAAAGTATTAAAGGAATTAGAAGAAATCTTTGAAGATGAGGAAGAGAAAGAATCTTATTCGGATATTTTTGGATATGAATAAAAAGAAAGAGAAGGTAAATATGACAGCATTAAAAAAGAAAAGCGATAGCTGCGAGATACAGCTGCGTGATCAGTGTAAACACATTGCAGAAACTATATCAACGCCGCTCGAAGATGTTCACGAATGGATGAACGACGTCTACGACATCGAATGGATCACGTCCCAGGACCACAGTTACAAAGCAGCAAGGCTGCTGGTTGCAGGTGGCGGACCTAACATATGGGTCAATACTCAGACGCGCACGGTCGACGGTTATTGGTGGGGCGATACCTGCAAATATCCCTTCGAAGACAACTTAGGCTTAGACGAATATTTAGAGGAGATATATGCCAGTTCAAAGTAGAGACTACGGATCAATTTTGTGGAACCATTACCTCTGGTGCTTGAAGGAAGGCAGGGACACTGCTTGGTTCAGGCACCAAGCTGTTCAAGAAACAGGCCACAAGCATCAAGCCCCAGGCAACAGGCGTCAAGCTCCAGGCCGCAGGCGACAAGGTCCTGGATCCTTGATCCACGGAAAAGTTTCAGGCACCTCGGACCGAGGCCCTGAACTAGAATAAATGTATTGTCAGGATGACGTTTATGGAACGCAATTTGATGCGGACTAAATCTGATTTTTTTACCCTTTGTAACTTTTAATTCAAGAGTGAAGAAGTGACCATTATTGTTGTAGACCAAGCAATCAGGACAACCGAGAGAGACAAGATTTTCAAGACGAGTAAACGAAAATTGCTTCCAAGACCTTTTAATTTTTTTATATAATTTAGCCTCTGGACCCATCTCATTTTTGGAGTAACACTAGTAATCTTTTTGGAGTGTTTCTGGCAAAACTAGACTCGATGGTTTATGTGTTTTAAGAACTAATCTATGTGCTGAGTGACCTTTGTGTCCTACAATAGGTATGGCGTTTTCGTGTACTTCCATCCTACGAATAGCGTGGAGTTTGCCATTAACTTCTACAAATATCTGTGCATTTTTAATTGCATCAGAACCCTCAGCAAATTTTGAGAGGAACTGTTGTAAATCTTGTACTCGCATTAAATTATGCCAGCGTTTCTTAACTTGTCGACCTTATCGTTCACTTCTTCGGCAAGTCTCTGATTGTCTTTAGTCAAGTCAGTAATTAATTGTTTCTGTCCTATGATTTGACTCTCTAACTTTGCGTTCTCGTGAGCTTTCATCTTCCATTGGTATATATCTTTTCTTAACTCGCCGTTAAGTCTACGATGCATATCTTCTATTTGAGTGAGGTCAGCAATTCTAACATTAGCTCTTTTTAATTGAAGTTTTAAATCATCAATCTGCCTTGTAAGATCTAGCTCGCCTCTGTCATCTTTAGGATAACCTTTGTCGTGATGTTTTAAGTCGTGTGCAAAAGGACCTGCATCATAAGGATTAACTGGTTTACCCGACCCTTCAATCTTATCTATTTGTTTTGCAAACTCTTCTGCTTCTTTCTTTGTTGTTACCATAATATGTTGACATTATAGGATTGTTACCTTAAAAAGTCAATATGGGAGTACCAAAAAGATTAACAGAAATGCAAAAAAGATTCGCTGAATATCTTATATTCGGCGGTCCTGATGGACCTGTGACTAAATCAGAGGCAGCCAAATTAGCTGGTTATTCTGAAAATAGATGTAGGCAAGAAGGATCTGAATTATCCAACCCTAGACTACACCCGCTTGTAGCAAAATATATAGGTGAGTTAAGAGAAGAGAGATTAGCCAAACACGAAGTGACTTATGCTACTCACGTAGCTGAGTTGAATCGAATAAAAGAAGCTGCTTTGAAGAAGAACTCTTTTTCTGCTGCTGTAAACGCAGAAACAAATCGTGGCAAGGCGGCAGGATTATACATAGACAGAAAAATAATAAAAACAGGTAAGATAGAGGACCTATCAGAGCAAGAGCTAGAAGCAAAAATGAAACAAATACTAGACGACTACGGATCATTAATTAATGTTACCCCCGAGCCTGAAAAGATCGAGGGCAACAAAAAGAAAGATTAATCTCTATCATCGTCTTCGATATCTTCACCATCATCTTCTTCAACTTCAACATCATCTTGCATTTCTAGAACGTCCATAATGTTAGCTATTTTGTTTTCTAACGCTTCGACTTTTTCTTCTAATTGTTCGATTTTGTTTTTTTCGTTTTCGTCTTTGTTTCCGAACATTTCTCCTCCTTCTTGGTTGATTGAGGCCCCACATATATCTGCTAGTCCAAAGCCAATCAATCATTTTGTTTCCTATGAGTTTGGTATCTTCTCCATCTTAATAATGCAACCGATAGGAAAGATGTTTCGGTCACTAAATACTTCGTCCTTAAGATCATAAGAACTAAATGTGTATAGAAATTTTTTAGTCTTCTTGTAAACATAGGCTTGTGTCAACATTATACTAGCTTCGAACTTGTCAAACTCCTCGGGTGTAGCGTGCCCTGCATCTCCGGTAATGTCAACCCATTTTATACTATAGAAATAATATCTCTTCTTGTTTATAATCGCCGATTTGTATTTAGATTTTTTTCTAGTCTTCCCTGTCATCGTGCCATCTCTCATTAATTTTAGTAGCCATCCACACGGCAATAGGAATACAAAGTATTAACGTCAACTCCATAGATCTTTGCACAGAGTAACCAAAGTGATTATTTAAGACAGTTGTAATTATGACCGGTACACAACCACCTACAAGTATCAATATTATTATTCTATATTCAAAAGGGAATTTCATATAGTACCAAATACCACAAAAAGTGTTTTCAAAAAACCATTTACGCGCGCACGAGCGATTAACTTGACGTCTTTATTGACTTTTTTGACTATTGGACATTTTAGACATTTTACATTTTAGTAAAATGTCCACACTTTAGCTAGTAATACCAACACTTTTAGCTGATTTGGACATTTTACATCCAATTTCAAAAATTTTTTTTCTCAAAACTTTTTCATCAGTTTTAGTACTATGTCCAAATGTCCGCCACATTGTTGCCACATTATATTCAACATATAAACTCTGTGTAGCCAGTTATTATGTATCTAGGCTTATTTTCCGGGCATTTTTGCCCTTTATGACAATGTGTGAAATATGACGGAAATATGGCAAGCCTACCAACCTCTGATTTTATAACACTGCCGTCAATAAATTCTGTGCCACAGTTATGTTCAGATAGATAAAATTGTACGCTTAACACTCTTAAAGGATAATCAACACAATGTTCTGAATGCCAACCCTCAAATGATTTACCCTTATCAAATCTTTTAAATCTAAGTGAGCTTAGCCCCCACTTGTCTTTTGTGTAATCTACTCCGCTATTACGAAATCTATACTCTTCCCAATGCGGCTTAAGTATATTAACAATTTTTGGAAATATTGGTGTGTCTTCTAGATTAACATAACTATAGCCGTGACTTTCTATTTCTGCGGCTTTTGTTTTAGAAGAATAGTTTTTTATTAGAAGCTTACAATAAGATCTTGATAAGACAGAATCTTCTACATAGACAAACTTATCTAACTTCTTTCTTCTCAATTATCCCTCATATTATAAAACATATTTAATCTTACTAAAAATCTATGTTTCCAATGCCTTAATTCTTCATCAGCTATTTTAAATTCTTGGTAATATAGGTCTGGTGTACACATCATAATCACACCCTGTCTAATTTGGCTGCCGTGCACGTGATCGTGTGCCATAGCATACGCTGCAATCTGCAGATGGTAATCGTCAATCCATTCTTTACGCTTTGGCTTGTTGGCTTGTTTGAAATCTACGATAGTATCTAATCCATTGTGTCTACAAACTAGGTCAGTAGCACCTGCATACAAACCAGGGTAGAACAACGTTACCTCTGAGCCATACCACTCATCAACTGGCTCTAATCCTATCTGTATAACTTTGCTCGCCATCTTTTTAGCAGTCTTTCCAAGTTCTGTAAGATCTTCATAACCTTTTTGTAAAACATACGCTTCTAAGAATTTGTGCATTGCTGTACCACGAGAGCTTGATAGATTCATCACTCTATCAGCTTCCTTATTACCAACTCTATCTCTCCACTCTTGTAGCTTCTTCTGGTCCTTGGTCCGTGATAAGATAGTCGTAACACTTGGTAACTTGATCCCGTTGACATCATAGGTCCTTGATCCGTGTTCCTCGGTTCTTGAAATTTGGCTGTAGCTATATTTTTTATTGTGTTTCAAAATCAAAACTCACGATCCTTTTTAAAAGTTTAGAAGGAGATGGTCTCGTAAAATGCATCACGAACTTCGGGACAATAACAATATTTCCTTGACTTACATCTATCTCTTCTAAGACAGTATTATCTTTACTATCATTCCAGGGCTGAATGTAAATAGTTTTAGGAGCACGTTTAGGTAGTTCCAAGTATACAATACCCGCATAACCTGTTGATCCGTGGTTGTGGGGCACGTGATAGTCTCCTTTACCATAAGTAACAGACCAAACATCATTAACCTTAATACTTTTATTAAAAGCTTTAGTTATAAAACTAAACTCGTTCTTAAAAATTTCGGTAAACTCCTCGATTAGATTTTTATGGGTTAGACCTCGGTTAGAATAAAAATTACTATTACGTCTTTCAGGGTAAGCCTCTAAAACTCTTTCAATCTTCTTTCTTTTATTTTTAAAATCAGAACAAGTTAGTCTAAGTAACGGGACAGTAAACAAAGATCCTATCATAACACTTGGGGTCGCTCATAAATCCACATATAGTTTTCTTTATAATATTTATAAAATTTTTTATCTTTAAAATAATAAGCAATATCTTCAGGGGGTACTTGGTCTGATACAATACACTCAGCAAGATTTTCGTATTCTGATTTTTTTATCTTTCTTATTGCCATCCTATACACCCGGTTAAAATCATCAATAAACTCAATAAAATCAGTAGTATAAAGCTACTAAATATAAAAGCAAAGATCTTATCTCTTGGATCCATACTGCTCCGTTTGTTTCTTCCATTTTCTATACCCAGCAATCCATTCTTTTGCGGTAATGGGTCTGTCAGGATATTTCTTTTTAGTAGACTTTCGGTTTTTGCGCATAGCCCGTTCCTTTCTCTCTGTTTCTCCATCGCTTGTTCCAAGCGTAGACACTCATCCAACTACCTAAAGATTCCATATATCTAAAAGGGTAGTCCATTATTTTTTTATAATAATATTTTATCAATGTAATTAAATCTGGAATAGTAATCATTACGCCAAAGCCTCTACAAATTGCGCTTGTCTTCTTCTCGATAGATAAGGGAGCATTTCTCTTGCAACATCTTTCGCCTCTTCTCCATTTACTCTCCAGTGGTACATAATTTTATATTTATCATCTCGTTGTCTTGCAGTTAAAGATCCTTTTTTAAAATAAGTTAAGAACTTTAAAACCACATCACCATCACCCATCTCAACTTGTAATCTAAACGCAGGAGATTTATCCTTACCTTTAGACCAAACACCCATTGAGCCTTCGCCATCAAATACTCCAGCTAAATAAGGTAGCTCATTCATTTAACCTGGCCGAAAGTTATTCTAGCTGCTGCCTTTGCGGGATCCCATTCAAAGTCTCCCCACTCTACTTTACTGCAACTTGCGGTTAAAATAAAAATCGTAAATAAAACTATCAACATCTTTTTGTACATATTTTTCTAACTCTCCTTGTGACTGGCATACCCAGCACTGCTTTATATCATCTTTTTTGTCAGGTGTATCTATTCTTATATATCCATTACCCTTACAATTATAACACGGTTTTTTGACCGGGATGGGCAATGTAATTCCATTTTCGTTTGACACTATGGTATCCTCCTTTATGTTTTCTACCTTTTTTACTATGAACTCTACGTAACATCATTAACTTGATGTGTTTTAATTTAAGTCCGGCGTCTAAATTTCTTTTTATACCTTCCTCAAATTCTTTTATTTCTTCTTTTCTTTTTTCTATTTGTTGTTTTGTTTTTCTAACAACATAAGCTGCATCTCTGTTTGCTAAATGACAAACAAATCTAAAGTCTAGGCTACACCCTTCTACCCAAGAGATTGCAATTTTTGCCTCTCTGTAATCACTTGAGTATAAAGCATCATCTAACGCTTTTGTTAGAACTGCTGTCCATAGATTTTCTTCTGGTTCCTTTTTTCTACCTAGAAGATCTAAGGCGTTATTATTTGCCGTTCCCTGACTTTTGAAGCTTGATCTTGCCATTTAGTTTCTCTGCTTTCTCGTTTGTTAACGTTTCAACAGTTTTGGAAATTGACAGTGGTGTCCCACCTGGCAATAAAACTTTCGACAATTTCTTTAAAGTGTTGTATGTTTCGTGTGTTAACGACACGTTTCTGTATTTACTGATATCTGTCATAACCAATAACTTATAGGATAATCTATAAATGTCAATGCAATTTTTATTAATATTACAGGTGTGCTCTTTTTTAACTGGAGAGTGTAAAACTCCTGTACAATCACCGAGTGTATATGCCGACTGGGCTGACTGCGCAGCTGATGCATCTGTACACAGCTTAACTCTTCTACAAAAAGAAGGTAAGCTAAACGTTAATAAATATAAGTTGGCTGTCAAATATAGCTGCCACGAAATTACGAGCTTGTAATTGTGGCATAAATGTGATATGCAAAATGTATTTCTCACCTTTAAAACCTATCTCCGATTCCCTCGTAGCAGATAGGTTCGTTTAAAATATAATAGCACCGATTATAAAACCGACAATAAATCCTGCTGAAGCTAAAACAATTTCTGTTCTATAGATTAAATGCCATAGATCAAATTTGTCTTTTAGTTTTCGCAAATATGTCCAATCCATAAATTACCTTCCTTTGTATAATAACCTTGTGGTCTTTGGTCCGTGTTCCCTGTGTCGTAGTACTTGACGTTTGCATCACGCCACGTGATCATCTGTTGTTCACACGTCAGATTCTTTTCGATCGGATATTTTATCTGTTCTATCCCGCTTGTCGTTAGAATTAGTATTATTAAATATTTCATTCCACCTCTTTCTATATAATTCTGTAGCAGGACGAGTTTTCCCGTCCCACTTTCTACCTTTTTCTTTATTCATCTGACTCATACTTTTATGTTTCATAAACACCTATAATTGCCAGCAAATATTATTTTGTCAACGTGATTAGATTTTTTATTTACATAACTAATGTAAAACCATTTCTTTGGATCTAGTTTTTTAATTACTTTATGTAAACTCATCTCACCCATTTCCTGATAGGTATCTGGGATTACATCCCAATCTTTTATGTCGTAAACATTTGTACCAGTTATAGGTTTTATTTCTTTTAGTTTATATCTGTATTTCATATCCTAGAGTATATATGATAAGATTCCGAATGTCAATACTAAAAATAATAAGATATCTAGCCAAAATAAAAAAACAATTATCGCCCAGAACATTTATATCCTACAACTTTAATTGTTTTGCCTTCACTACCATAACCATTATACACGTAGTACGTGCGTCCTGTTAGTGGTGTTTGTTTTTTTGGTTTTGATTTTATTTCCCAGTGATACCAACCTGCACAATTCTGTGGTTCCCAGATCTCTACAAATTTAGTTGCTTTAATCTCACCGGTAAATGTTAAGTACAACAGGGAGATCATTACAATCTTTTCCACTTTAGAATAATTCTAAACTAGCTACCTTGACCGATGCTAGGTTTAAAATTCCTTTTTTCTGCTTTGTTCATACGTTTTTTGTGACGACCTAGTTTGCGTTTAGTTCGATGAACGTATGTGTTAACTCCAAATCTAACTTTCTTGACCATCTTCTTGACTCCAATCATCGACTCTTAATTTCATACGAGTGTTTCTGTCTTTAATTGGCATATACTTTATGTGGCCGTTAACTTTCTGTTCTAAATCTGATCCGCAATTAGTGCATCTGTAAAAAGCATTATCAAAACCTATTAAAATAGTTTTAGAGACACACTCTGGGCATTTACCTGTAACGATTTCTGTGTGGAATAATTTTGTCATTAGTAATCTGTAAAATTAATTAATTTTTTTCTATCATACTTTTTCTTATCTTTTACTACACGTTGATGGAAACGTCTATCTCTTAAATAGTTAGCAAACAGATTTAAACGTTTAAGCTTATTCAAGAATAATTTTTTTGATACTTTTTTGGCCAAGATAGATCTCCGTTTCAGCTTTTGCTTTAATACACTTATAGCTTACGCTTGGGTTGTAATCTCTTTCTGCCACTCTTTTACCACGTAGGCAAGTTGCCATATTTTCTTGAATTCTATGCTCCTTAATTTCTCCGTTAATGAACATTAAAAGTCCTACCACAGTTTCAATCATTAATGTTTTCCTCCGTTTGCAAACTCTCTTTGTCTGTCTTTTAATTTTTCAATATCTACAGTAGCTTTCTCCACTTGTTTTTGTAGAAACTCAATATTTACTTTATTGTGCATACCATCTTCAATTGCTTTGTTTAATCTATCCACAGATTTATAAAGATCCTCCACCAACATATAGAGCTCTGCTTCACCGGATGATTTACCTAATTGTCCTCTTGGGTATTTAATTCTAAACTCTGTATTTTGTTCTAGATCTTTTGATATTAATTCTAATTGTGTTGAGTGTGAGTTTAATGTTTCGTGCAAACCAAAATATGCCCAGGTTCCGATGGCGACCATCGTAATTAAACTGGCAACTGTTTTCATAGGCATTTGTACAGCTGCCTCTTCGGATATCTTAAGTGGTTTGTTTGCCATTATTGTCCTTCAAATACCGGTCTATCCGGATTTTCCTTTTTCCAACCATCTTTTAGCACAGTCCAATAACTAATACTAGCATCAGGTCTTTCATCAAAACTAGCAACAGACATAACACCTAATTTAGTGCACATATTGATTAATTCAGCAAACTCTATCGGTGGTGGGCTAATTCTAGGTACTCTTTTACATTCTTTTACTAGCTCTAACTGTGTTTTTAATTTTTGTTTTAGTCTTTGTTCTTTAGCAAACTCTTCATCACATACAGGACCAATAGATTTTCTAAATCTAAAACCTAGTGTTTGGTTTTGTGATTCATCATTATTACCACTTTTATATTCGTGCTGTCTTACTTCTGTATATGCTTCCCAACTACCTTGATCACAGCTGTTGGTACCATCGTTTAAGTATTCGTTACGTGCTTGTGCTGATGCTGTCACCACAAACAGGAAAAATAATATCCATAATAGATTAACGGTTAAGGTCCTTAATATCATATTCGTGTTGTCTGACTTGATCAGCTAGTTGTTGAAATATATTCTCAGCCATATCCCAAGTAGCTTCTGCTCTGGCTAATCTATTTTTCACATCGTTAAGCACTTCTTTTTGAAGTGCTAAGTCTTGTGTTACAGTTTCTAATATTTCTTTATTAATTTGAATAGTGTCCGTCATAGTAAAAACATAACGAACAGACGTAATTGTTCCGGCTAGTATCGCACCAATTACCGGAACTATTACTATGTTTTTTTTAAACCACTCTAATTTGCTTTTTGGTTTTTTTGCCATTTTTTTTGAAACCATTGTTTTATAAGACCGTTATCCATTTTCCAATTTTCACCCCAGCATCTTTTAAAAAAATGTTTAATTTTGTTTATCATTATCTATCTCCGCTGGACTACATCTACACTCATCACATTTACAACCATCGTGATCAGCTTCAATGCAATGACATAAGTGTCCACATTTTTTACAAGTATTGTCGTCCATTACTTATTAAAATTATTATATTGTTCTACGATCCAATTAGAAACTTTTCTAAAGAATCTTTTAATTTTCATTATCATTCCTTTTCTCCTCAATTTCGTAAAAGAAGTTATCCGTATCTTCGGTCTTCCATTTACTTGTGTTTTCAACATTCCATTCAGAAGTTTGCACTTTCCATTTAGGAACTTCGTCTTTAACAGTAAAAGAAGGTATGTCCCATATACATCTATTGTTTGGTTGTGCTGCATAGTTCCCGTCGTTTAGGGCTATGATGTGAGCGCACTTGTGTTCGTGCGGAATCTCTGAATGATCAGTGTCGAGTATATTACTCTCAGGATGAGCAAAGTCAACCGTAAATAGGTAGGCACCTGGATGCCATTTTTTATCTTTCCCTATGTATTTTCCTGATTGGCCTTCTAAAATATCCCAAGAAGTAACAGCAGGATAATAACTGAAACAATTCCAAAGCTGTAACTCATCAAGTCTACGTTTAGGAACTTCTTCTGGCTTAAAGCCTCTTTGAATGAACGCAGATATCGGTAGACGATAGAAGATAGCTCCATTTTCCATAATACAATGAAAAAGGATACTACGCCCTGTAATACTCGAAAGACCAAAAATAATACAGTCTTCAACTTCGCCGTGATGTTTTTTAAGATCGTAAAGATATTCTCTTCTAATTTGTGCATATTGTACAGGTATGTTTGCATTTAAATAAGCCATAATAAATCCTCATTTTATTTCGCCCCAGTTCTTTCCAAATTCATAATCTACTTTGTTAGGAACTTCAAGTTCTACTGCAGACTCCATAATATCTTTTATTCTCTGAGCTTCTTTTTCAGATGATATAGATATATCTAATTCGTCGTGCACTTGTAAATGCGGTATGATTCCCTCTTTGTGTAATTCTATCATAGCTTTTTTTGTCATATCAGCAGCCGATCCTTGTATTAATCTATTCAAAGCTTTGTATGTGTATGCTCTTTTGATCCCTGGTCCGTGTTCCGCGAGCGCTGCATCGTGCGGCAATGCTTTATGAATACCAAACTGATTTGGTTCCCATAGATGAAATCTACAGAGTCTACCTTTTAATGTTCTGATTTGACCACGATCTTGTGCTCTTGCCATTACAGCATCCATTAATTGTTTAACGAATGGAACTCTACTGTGATACTGTTTAAATAATTGGTCAGCTTGTAATTTGTTTATACCGAGCTCTGCTTGTAATTTATTTTTACCCATACCATAAAACAAACCAAGATTAATTGTTTTAGCTTGTGATCTAGGTATGTTAG
>VTLG01009565.1_pt1 | contig 26944 bp, 29 predicted proteins | sample 4694571 | NCBI WGS metagenome assembly VTLG01 (sample SAMN12604809, study PRJNA352737) | marine metagenome | biome: ENVO:00000447; feature: ENVO:00000209|ENVO:00000569|ENVO:01000036; material: ENVO:00002151; isolation source: viral sequences binned using virsorter ...
TTCCAATTACCTTCATCCTGTAAAACCTTCAACCCCAATTTCTTAGAAGCCCATGTCGAGACATCATCAACCTTCTTGTAGAACCAAATTCCTAGTTTAGTATCTGCAAACCAACTATCGGCCGCATTTCCTAGAATTGACCCTGCAATATTGCTAATTAAGAAAAACCACATTACTCCCCATCCCATACCAAGCAACAAGTGCATGGATTTTCCTCTGTACAAATACAAGGATCACAATCACACAGAGGATTCTTACACTCTTCGTTTACACAGTCTACACCAGCCATTTTTTTTCTCCTATACGCCTGGTCCGGGCCAAGATTCTTTTCTAGGTACATTGTCACACAACTCACAACGACAATGCTTACACACAACTTCTCCTAGAAATTTTCCACGACCATTCCTTGCATCACTTTTACATTCCATACCACAATGAGACTCACAACCGCAATTTCGGCAGTAAGTCATCTACCTTGACCTCTATATCTTTTATAATTACGTTTTTTATACTTATTCATACTAGAAGTTTTAATCATACCATGATTTCCACCAATGCATGTTTTCTTTTCAACCGTATCTTTTTTAACAAATCCTGCTGGCTTTGCCATTCAATCACCCTCTCTAGGAATTATAGACCACCTACCAAACATTCTAACTGAATAATATGCAGCAGCAATCTTCCAGCCAGGAACAGGTGGTTCTGCATCTTTCATTGCCATATGAAATACATCATCAGATGCTTTCTTTGCTTCACTGATTACCTTCGGGTCTTCAGTACTCTTTAAAGCCTTAGAATGTTCTTTACGATATTGCCGAATACGTTTATAGAGAAGGTCATGAATAATTGCTGCACGAGCAACATCCCACGGCGCAATAAATGCCCAACAGACACGGGGAACAGATGCAAGATCAGTTACGAAATCTCTTTTCACAGTAATTTTAGACCCCTTTACTTTAACACCGACACGCTCTAATGCATCTTCATCTATATCTGGATTCGTATATGTTAGTGCTCTTGACAAGACCCATTTACGAGGCGGATCAAACTCTGCTTCTATTTTATTATTAAACTTGCCCATTATTTTATATCCTTCTCTTCTTCCCTTGGTTTAGGTTCGACTGCTTTTTCATAATATATAATTATCTCTTTCTGTTGTTGTATATATCTTTTTATCTCTGCCATATTAAGTGCAAGGGTTTCGTAATCTCTAACACTTAATACATAACCCACTAAATCTCCATTTTCTTTTGCAAACCGTTTTTTAAAATCTTCAAAATTTTGTTCTGTCACAACATAGAAATATATATCATTTAAATCCACAGGTCGAGGACGATTCTGTGTAGGGATTACTCGTTCAACCTCTACAGTTTTTATTTCTATTTGTTTAAGAGGATTTTTAAAATAACTGCATCCACTACTTAGAAGAAGTGTCGCTATTAGAGGAAATACTAGTAAGTTTTTCCAGCGATTCAAATAGTCTTTTAGTGCCATTGTTTATTCTCTTCTCTACCATTTTTGGCTTCTGCATAGACAACTTTGCAAGGTCATGTTTACGCAACTTTCCTATAAGTTTATTCTTATACTCGTTTGCGGCCTCTAGTTTAGTATTTAGTTCTTTGTTAAGTTCTCTATACTTCTCAGCATCTTCTACAAGAGTATCTATCGTCTGTTTTTGTGTATTTGCAGCCTGTTCTAGTTTTGCACTGTTCTCTGTGAGTATTGCAATTCGTGCTTGTGTATCCTTATAGTAGTATAATCCACCATAAATTACACCACCCACAAGTCCTAAAACGAGTATTAAAAAATATATTTTAATCACAGCTTATTTCTTTTTAAAGGATTTTTTCTTATTTGATAAGTCTGCCATAGGCAATGCGGTATCAGGAATAGAACCACTTGCAGCACTGGGCCAGGCCATATGTAAGTTTTTATTTTTGATATTTTCGGCAAATTCTTTTTCTTTAGCCGCTTTACGTTCTTCACGTTTTTCTCTTGCTGCCTCTAATTGTTTGCGATGTTTTCTATACTCTTTGCGACGACCATCAATTTTAAACCCTGGCTCATTTTTTCCTGTTCCCAAACCAGCTATGTTTCCGGTTGCCATTGGGCCAGCGGCATTTGCTGGTGCATCTTCCTTTATTGAATTAGTTTCTAAAAATTCTTTCCAGAGTTTCATTCTTTTATATCCTCCAAACTAACGTAAATTACTTCTTTTGTTTTCATATGGACTACTGGGAAAATCTCAACTCCTAGTACTGTATCTATAGGAGCTTCATCTTCAAACGTGACAACCTTATCACCTTTCTTTGCAGTTAATTCTTCTTCTTCCTTGTTTAAAATATCATTGACTAAAACGTATTCTCCTTTTGGAAGAACCTCACCAAATCCAATAACTTCTTCTGATATGCTATCATCAATTTCATATCCCTGCTCTTTAAGATACTTCATAAATTCCTTTTCAAACATATCAGGGTCTTCTACCTCTTCCTTGAAAGTATCTTTGAGAAGGAATAAAGCTGCAGCATAAGTTCCCAACTTAGTTCTAAGTCCAGGCACCTTTCCAAAAATTTTCTTGATGTTAAACACAAGCTTGTGAAGAATCGTATATGCGTTTTTTTCTTCTGTAGTTCCTAAAGGTTCTGGTACAACTTTACGAACACCGCCAGGAGGTGTGGTTGGCAAAACCCGATTACCATTCTTATCAATAATACCAAGTTTGAACGCCTCTGTTTTTTCAAAAGGTGTAACCAACAGCTTTATAAATCTGTATGTAACAAATAAATCTATCGCTCTACCCATTACAGTTTCCTTAAAATTTCCAGAACAAATTTGTTCTCTCTTACGTTGTTTAATTCATCTTCTCTAATCATATTTAGGAATAATAAAAAAGACTTGAGTGTTTCCCAATACTCTCTGTGTATTTTAAAGAGTAATAGGGTCACGCAAGCCTCGGCACCAAACAAATTATTCAATATGATGATATGATTAAGTAACAACCTTTCTTTAAGAATGCCAGTATCTTTATGCTTTCTCAAAAGACGTTTAATATATTTAAACCTCTTCATATCATCATAAAATTCTTTTTCCCCTTCGCATTGAGGATTATCATAATGTTTAATCGCAAACATCATAATATTATCATTCGTTATTTTTTCGTACATTTATTCAATGTGAGCAGTCAGCCTACATGAATTATCCTCTTGCATTTCATAATCAATAACCAACTTTAATCCACCTTCCAATTGATGAGAAATACCATCATCTGTTTCAAATTCATCATAAGGAGTTTCCAAACCTTTACCAAATCTTCCACCAAATGATGTTAAGGGCAAATCAACAGAACCACTTTCATCCATCATATTAACTGTATCAAACGTCAACCCAATTTTTGATAATGAGCTCCTCAACTTACTGATAGCATCTTCTGGTAATACATAATTACCAGCAATTGTTCCTACCCAAGCATTAAGTTTCCTTACAACAGCTGGATCACTATAGACACTCATATTCATGTTATTGTCTACAGCTTGATTTTGGTGCGAGGTATGTGTTTCTCTAAGAAATGTTTTAAAATTTTTCATTTTCTTCTTCCTCTGGTTCTACGTCACATGGAACGGAGTCCCTAATTTGTTCCTCTAACATTTCAGGCTTCTTTTTAAGTACTTTCACAACAGGTTCGATAATTCTGGGTCCAATCTTTATTTCAGAAAGAATCTCTGCCATTTTCATCTCCTATAAAATGGGGGGAGAAGGAAATCCCCTCCCCCCATATAGATACTCACTAACCAAAATTAGTTAGCTAGGTCAATAAGACCAGTATCAGTACCGACAGACTGCTGAGACAAAATTGCCCAACCTGTAGTTCCTGTCCACATTAACATAGCTGTATCGCCATCGTCAACGAAGTCAAGGTCAGCAAAACCAAGAGCATCTGTTACGGCGAGAATGGAGTTACCTCCATCAACGTCATGTACGATAACCTTGATCTGGCCAATAACTGTACCATCAGCAAGAGTCGTAGCAGTATCAGTACCACTGGACGCAAGCAGAGTCAGCGCAGTTGTAATACCTACAGCGGCTTGAATACCGTCTGTAATGTTTTCAACGGAATTAGAAAATCCGATGAAAGAAGGAAGGTTATTGATCAAATCAGTAACCGAAATCTTCTTGTTGATTGGTGTACCCGTTGGGTCATCAATCACATGAAGCAAGTCAGCACCAGCCACACCTGTAGAAAGGTCGGTAAGCGCTGTAATTTTCTTGTCAGCCATTTTGGCATCTCCTTGTAAAAACCCCCAGACTTAATTGCCCTTCGGGGGGAATCCTACTGATGGTATTGACTAATCTTTGTCATTCCCATCATCACTAGCCATCTCTGGCTCCTCATCATCTAATTCTTTAAGAAAGAATTCACACTGTTGTAATGCCCCTGTAAGTGCATTTAGCAATGCAACATCTTCCTGTTTCTTTTTCTCATACTCTGCCATTCGTTGTTTAGCAGAAGCAATATCATTAATAAGAACATTCTTACGTTCTTCAATATTCTCTTTAGTAATAGTCATTTTCACCTCACTTTAGTTAATGTTATACAATCTTATTTATAACAGTTTTATTAGGCAGCTGCGACAGTTACTCCATTTAATACAGAAGCAGTACCCGTAGACGTTCCAGCTTGTGTGTACACAGCAATGTCACTGGTATAATCTTCCATATCAAATGGATCATTAACATTTGCAGCCGTATCTTGTACAAGCCTACCGCCCTGATGATCATCTGTATCACCTCAAAGAGCAATATTAACATCATCATCGCCACCTGTCATTGTTAGATCAGTGATGTCTGCCGTTCCTGTTGCACCAGCAATTGTGAAGTCTACTGCTTCCATGTGTATCTCATCACCAGCATTTGTAGAACTACCATCTGTACCATTAAGAACAATCTTATCGCCATGCGTATCTCTTGTTCCTGATTCTTGCATCAGTCCAAGAATTGATCCGCCATCTTCTTCTGCCATATCAGCACTACCATTAAAGACAATTGCATGTCTTCCCTCACCAGCAGTATCACCAACACCAGCACCATTAAATGCAAGGAAGCCAGCAGCAGCATTACTCTGTACTGTTCCTCTAAAGGTGATTTGGTTAGAACCATCACCAGAGTAATAAGAACACATAACAGTACTGTCTTCTACCATATCCGTTACACCCAAACGAGACAACAGAATGTATGCCTTGTTAGTAACAGTTTGGTTGGCAGCCCAAGCAGCAGATGTTACATCAACTGCCTCATCAAACGTGACAGTGATATCGAATGTTCCTGTATCAGCAACTTCAGCCTCTGTCCATCCGATTGAAATAGGTGTAGCAGAACCAAAAACTTCTACTAGATTACGAATACAAACCAGAACTTCTGGTTGTGCATCTTTATTGTCATTGCCTGAAGCGGCGATGCCAGGTGATAAACCCCATCCACCAGCAACAGCAATGGCGTCCTGCCTTGAACCAGATGATCCCTGAGCGTTAGAATCTACTGGAAGAAACTTTGGACGACTCTCCGCACTTGTGTCTTTTAACCATAAAGGCATTGTTTTTCTCCTTATTCAAAAAGAATATGTTTCCTTCTATTTATCTTATTTGAATCCTATACGTTTAAGTTCGCTTATGGTTTTTCCAACATCAGTATGGTGTATTCCTATTCCACCCTTAGCTTCCCATTCTCGTATGTTTTTATCATAATCATCTATCAATATATTTGGCTGTCCATCCGTTTTTGCATAATCTTTTTTCTGTGCTCGCTTTACTAAATGAATATTTGCTCTCTTAAACTTTGTATTTTTCTTTAACCATTTCATTTTACCTAATCTTGAAGTAGGATCACGGCCAGCATAAGCAGATAAAACATGAGGATTATATCTCATAATAAAATCATGCAATCTCTTTGCATTTGGTTTCCAACCAAGATTTGCCCAGAAACCTTTAGTTTGATTTATAGCATTCCACCTTTCATCCTTATCCGTTTTTACAAAAGAACCACCAACAGCTGCGTCTGCACCACGCATAAAATCTACCAGAACTTCATCTAAGTCGCAGTAAATTTCAGGCAAATCCTCATTGGATACCTCTGTTAATTGTATCAATTCTTTCATCAATCATTCTTATCAATAATGTGGATTACCAGTTTTTGGTTTAAGATTAATCACAACAGGCTTTCCACCAGTATCGGTCTTTTTCTTGCCACCCATAGCGCCCGGAGAACGCTTCCATACTCCTGGCTTTGAGCCTGGATGACGTTGACCCACATCACCTTCTTCATTTTGTTGTGACCACATTTGACGTAATGCTTCACGCATGGAATTTACCTTGAAATCACGAACAACTTGTTCAGCCTTTTCATCATCACCTTTCCAATTAGCATCTACATAATCATAAAACTCTTTTTCTTTTTTACCTTTCAATTGGCTAGGTGACGTAACACCAAACTTCTTCAAGGCAGAATTAAAGAACTTTGTATATTCTTCCTTGTCACCAGTGACTTCATGCATTCTTTTATCACGGTTTTTAACTCTGTGTTCGTTGCCCTTTTTGTCATGCCATTCTTGCATATAATCACCATCTTCTGGCTGATAACTATTTCCAGCAAATTCTATGTTGTCACGATCTTCTTTACTTCTACCCGTCAATGGATTAGAACTTCTAGAACCTTTCACATTTGCAATGTACCTAGAAGTTTTCTTTGCAGCCGGAGCAATTTTCATTTTAGAAATTCCAGCTGGAATTTTAGGCTTAACAGGTTTTTTAGCCAACACTGATGGAGGCTTAATACCTGGCCGAGCTGTCCTAGGCTTCTCTCTCTCCAATTGTGATGGAGGTTTAATGCCTGTTCTAGGAGTCTTAGTCTTTTCTTTCTCTAATTGTGATGGAGGTTTGATACCTGTACGAGGTTTAGTAGGTTTCTTTTGTAATCCAATCTCTGGCCCACCACCATATGCTACTGCTGCCTGCTTTTTAGTCATTACAGGTTTAGTTTTAGGTTTAATTTCTGGACCACCACCATATGCTACTGCTGCCTGCTTTTTAGTCATTACAGGTTTAGCCTTGGGTTTAATCTCTGGCCCGCCGCCGTAATCTCTGGCACTTGTGTCTGGTCTTTTACCACCTAAAGCGCCAGGTGAACGCCCAGGTTTAGTTTTAGGTTTAGTTTTAGGATCAGGTCTAATACCACCTAAAGCGCCAGGGGAAAGTCTTGCTTTTGGAAGTTCAATTGCTTGCACCTTTCCTACTGGTACTGCTGGTACTTTCGGCGGTTTAATTTTAGATCTTGGAACTGGCCTCGAATAGACTCCTGTGCCTAACTTCTTTCTTTCAGCATCTCTGGCTTTATGAGTTCTAATAGCACCAGAAGCGCCACCACCTCTTGGGTCTTCCATTTCACTAATCATTCTGTTAGCAGCATTCCGAATTGCTTCTTGAACTTCAAGCTCATGCTGATAATGTTGATACTGAAGGTCGCCCCTGCCAGCCCTTGGATCAGCAGAAAATCTTGGATCATCTGAACCAGCATATTTGCCTCTACTCCATTTGTGTCTTGGCCCAAATGTTTTATCAGGATTTTGTGGATAGTCACGATGACCTTTCTGCACTTGAGTATCAGGATCAACCCACTTTTTAGCTTTCTTTTTAGGTTTTTTCTCAGCAGGCTTTTCTGCCTTCTTAGGTTCTGCCTTGATCTTGGGTAATTTTTTTATATCTACTGTAGGACCAGCAACATCGCCTATACGATGTTTCTTAAACGGATCAGCTTCCTTTTTCTTATCATCAGTTTTCTTATCGGTCCCAGCAATAGCCGCTGCTGTTTGAGCACCAATACTAGGCAGCTGGCCAGCCTTAGCGCCAACTGATGATCTAGCAACAACAGGAGGTGGAACATAACCAAGAGCTGCTGCCTGAGGAGCAGGAAGATCAGAAAGTGCCGTATCGACTTTTGGAGGTTCAGCACCAAGACCTTGCTGTTTATAGGTCTTTTTGCCTTCTTCTTTATCTTTGGCAGCTTGCATACGCTTGTTATATGCATGCCATTTTGAACTTCCAGCTGGATGTGGATTATCACGATGATGTTTTTCTCCCTCTCCAATAATCATTCTGGCAGCACTTTGAATTGCTTCTTGCTCTTCAGCAGAATCTACCCATACATCTAAAACTGCGGCCTCAATGGTATCCTGCTTTGTGTCTAAATATTTCTTACCCATTTTATATCTCCTTGAGATTTATTTTTTATTTAAGTGGTGGTTTTTGACCAGTACGGCCACCACCTTTTCTGGGATTCCAAACTGGAATTGTCTTTGGATCAACAGCTTCATAAAACTCTAATTCACCATCTTCATTAATATCAACCTGTAAATTCTCTAGATTAATTTTCATGGTTTGATCCAAGTTTTCTGGATTTATTAAAGTCAATTCTGTTTCATTTATATCACCGATAACAACTGCTATTTGATCAGATGATTGATCTTCATTCAACGTATTGAGATATGCAGTCATGCCAAGGAAATCGCCATTAAATAATCTACCATAAATATCTTTAATGGCACTAGTAATAGATGGTTTTGGTTTCTCAGGCTTATGTTTTGGAACTGGTGGTTTTCCTGTGTCTGATTTTTTAGAAGCTGCTTTAGCACCAGCCCTTTTCTTATCAACCAAATCTTTAAACCATCCTTCTTCAAGTTCAATTTCTTCCTTATGCATCCAAGACGGGCCTATCTTCTTACCCGCTCCACTCTTCATCAATAACTCTAATTCTGCTTGTAAGGCAGCTTCTTTTGCTTTATCTTTCTTTTTCTTCGCATCTTTCAATTCTTTTTCTAATCTCATTAAATCTTTTCGTGTGCCTTTTTTAACTCCCTTGGTGGGGAATTGCACATCCCGAAGTGAACTCGGCCGGTAAGCTTCATCAGCAATCTCATCTTCTTCAAGTCTAGCAACTTCTTTCTTATCACCCTTCTTTTCAGCACGTTCAATATCATCCTCAACTGCTGCACGCCTACCCTGATCAGCAGGAGTATTACCTCTAATCTTGGAAAGTTGTTCTTGAGCAATCATTTTAGCAGCATTCCTAATTGCTTTTTGCTCTTCTGAAGACTTAGCCCAAACATCTAAAATGGATGCTTCGATAGTGTTTTGTTTTGTATCTAAATATTTTTTACCCATTTTATTTGTCCTTTATCTTTTATATTTTTCCCGATCTAGTAAGGCCAGGGGTTGTAAAACTTATTTTACGGTCCTTCTTTTTGCCTGATTTTATAGACCTTCCAAAATCCTTGCCCTTATCAATCACAGCATCAGTGCCCAGTTCAGCACCAATGGCACCGGCAGCGCCCTTTGCCTTGTCCTTGGTGCTCTGTTTAAAGCCTGCCTTTACCTGTTGTTTTGTAGGCATCTTTGAAGGGTCTACTACTGTCATTTTATTATTATCAATCTTTATTCCCATTTTTTTAGCTACTTCAGGTTTCTTCTTCATACGGGCCATGGCTAACTTATCAGCTTTGGATAAGACCTTTTCCTTTGTCTTGTCAAAAAGAGATTGTATACCCTTTTTTATAGCTGCACCAGTAGCTGTTCCCGCTGCAGCAGCATACGGCATAAGAGGTCTTGCCATGAAACGAGCAATTTCATCAAGTTCTTTTTGGTTTTCTATCTTCTCATCAACTCTGTCTAAAACTGAATCTCTAAAAGATTTTACTTCAACATTTTCTTTTAATGCAAGCAACATATCCCTATGAGACTTTGCAACCCTAGCTTGAAACTTTGCTTTATCTGCTGGTTTTCTAAAGGAATTATATTTGTCTTGAACTGCTTGTGCAATCTTTACTGGAATTTTCACCTTCTTCTTATCAAGAAATTCTACAGGGTGTGTTCCTCGTAAAGATACCGACTTACGCATCTGCATAATAATGTTCTTGGATGCACCCTTTATATCCTCATCTGATGCTTCAACATCAGTTAAAAAAGGATTTTGTTTCATAGACGGGTCTGACCTCATTGCCCTCTTTGCATCAGCACGAGCGGAGGCTTCATCAATCTCAGATTCTACCTCTTCTTCTCCTTTTATTGCTTTTTTAATTTTTTTATCAATAGCTTCTCTATCAATTAGTAGAGCTGCTAAAATTGGTGAAATTTCATTAATCTCTGTTTCTTCTTTGATAGTTCGACCCCCTTGAGAGATAATACCCTTATGACCCCTCTTTTGCATATATTCAAGATATTTCTTAGCAGCTTCCAAATTTGCAAATGAATTTACAGTTATTTTGCCCTTCTTAGTTTCTGCGGTTTTTACATCAAACTTTTGCTCACCAAGTTCAACTTCTTCTTTCATACTTGATAAAGCTGATTTTGCTTCATCTTCGGACTCATGTTCACTAACAATATTTCCTTTTGAATCGTAGACACACCAAGTACCATCTGGTTTTTGTTTAACATATGGTTTGGCTCCATCTATATCAACTGGTTGATTTGGATCATAGGTTCTGGGATTATTTGGATCATTTTCAGATGGCAAATAATACATTTCACCCGGCGTCAATCTTTCAAGATATTCCCGATACTCATCTGTGCCAACCTCATAAGCCTCAGGCATAAGTGCTTTAATTGTTTTGACATCCAATTTCATAAGTTTCGCAATCTCTTTAGCAGACTTACCCTGCTGAATATACATATGCAATTCTTTCATGCGGCCTTCTTCAAGTTCAAATTGCTCAAGCGCTTGAGCTGCCGTTTTTCCTTTTTTCTTGTCTAATTTACTTTTTCCTTGGCTCATTTGACGTTGAAAATTTCTTTCTGCATCTGCTGTACGTTTTTGTTGAGTAAATCTCTTTTCTGTAGCAGCCATTGTTTTTCCTGCTTCTTTTCCCGATTGCGCCACGCCCGCAGATCGGTTTTTCAGCACCAAAGTCATTCCTTCATCAATCTCAACTTCTTCTTTCATTTTTAAAATATCTTCTGCCTTGTCGAAGAACTGTTGTTTCTTACCCATAAAGAAACCACCAGCACCTCTGTCATAATCACCACTAGAAACAACCTTATTACCCTTCATCAACTTGATTACGCCATCATCATTGATGACTTGCATATTACCTTTTTTGGCAAGAACTTTTGCTTCATCAAGTTGAATTGGTTTTTCCGTCCTGACTTGCAAGAGAGCATCTCTCATATCAGGCAATCTATCAAATTCAACTTCTTCCTTATAAAAGTTTAGCTCATATGGTTTACTACCGCCCTTGTTGTATACTTGAACTTGGATGGCACCCCTGTCACCTTCCAGACGATAACTGTTTGTCTTACCTTCTGATGGTTTTCTGGGGCCACTGGCAACCTTGTCATCAATCTCACTTGATTTAACAGTTATGCCGTGGAGTTTCTTTGCCATCTTGTATGCGTGTTGCATTGCAGTAGAAAAATCTTTGTGGTAGAGTTCATACTTTGGCGCTTCATCAAGTTCAGTTTCTTCTTTGATTGAAACAGAAACACCTTTTTTCTTTAATGATTTCATATCGGGAAATTGTTTTCTTACAGCATCAAGTCCAGGCGAACCACCTGTTAAACTCCTTGCCATAACACTATGAAGAACACTTTGAGCAGCACTCAATTCATCTTTAGACATAATATTGTAAGAGTTGGTTTTACTTCCAACTTTTATTTTTACATCATACTCTTTTACTGCTTCATCAAGTTCAGTTTCTTCAGCAAGTTCCCAACCCTGATTCACATATTTGTCTTGGTCTTTCTTATCAATAACAACGACTTTATTCTTCTTGACAACCATCACCTCTCTTTTAGGATCAATTAGTTGCCTCACAGTCTTTTCTCTGGCTTCATCAAGTTCAAATTCTTCATTTGATGCCCACATATTATCAATCATATTAGGATATTTTCTACCAGCAGCCTTTGCTCGCGCCTTTGCTTTTGCTTTCTGAGCAGAAGTAAGTTTACCTTCCTTTTCATCTTCAGGCATAGGTTTATCCCAAACTTCCTTTTCATCAAGTTCAGTTTCTTCACTCTTGAAACCAGTAACCTTAGACATAGCAAAATCCGACAATTTTATGATTCCTGATTTCTTTCCACCATTAATCATCTGTTCCATTTTCTTCTGGTTGGCAGGATTTAATTTGTCAAATATTTGCATGATGGCAGAAGCAGTTACTTTATCCATTTTTAGCTTGCCATCTTTCATTTTAATAGTTTGCATTCCACCTTTGCCTGCGGCCTTACGCATCAAGTCCATGTTATCTTCTTGAAGATTACGCACTTCTGCAAGTGATTCCTTCATTGATTTTCTATATGCAGTCATTTTTCTATCCTATTTTATAGTATTTAGGGTTTTTAACTTTCTTTCTTCGCCATTTTGGTAGCAGTGGCATACATAACAGACTTAGCATCCTTACCATAATTCTTTTTAAACTCAGGCATCTTTTTCTTCATAGACTTGACAATCTCTTCTTTGCGATTTACTTCTGTATTAGTAAGTTCTCTTTCTTGGATTTGATTTACAAAATCCTTGAATGTCATATCTTCTCTTTTTATATTACGAGTAACATCCAAAGGCACAGTTCGTGCTCCGCCCATTGCGCCAGGAGAAAACTTTTTCCCTTTGGGCGGCCTAGGGCGTGCCATCCCTGCCTTCACTCTTACTCGCTGAGGTGTAGCACTGACTTTAACTTTTCCCTTTTGTACAACTGCCTTTCTAACTTTTCCGTCATGCCCAACGGTAACATCAACATTTGAACCTCTTAATTTACCTTGAAATCTTTGTGATACTCTTTTTCCTCTAGGCCCTGGCCCTTGTTTGGGATCAGGTATTTCTGTTCTAGAATATCCACCTATTGTTGGTGTCTTATATTTTATTTGTTGACCTGTTGGACTATAAGTTTTTTTGCCAAAAGAACCAGATTTGGTTGTCTTTCCACTTGCATATTTTGTTGTTCTAACGCCTGCGTCTGGGCCTGTTTCTGCCTTTTTTCTTGATACAACTTGGTCTTCGTTAACACCAAATTCTTCTTTCTTTGGTTTGTGACGAGGAGTAGGAGGATTCATTGTTGGTTTTGGTTTGGGACGAGGGTTTGGTACATCTTTAAAAGGCTTCTCTGCTTTTGTGGGTTTCTGCGCCTTGACGATATCTGCCGCCGAGGGTTGATCACCGATACGACCTCCACGACCCGCTGGAAACAAGCGTTTCTCCTTCTCTGCCGGAGTCTCTTTTGGTTTTTTCTTTGGTTTTGACTTTGGTGTTGGCGGATTAAATTTCAAGTCCCAAGCTCTTTTTTCGGCGGCCGCAGCGGCCGACCCAGGCGCAGCACCACGATAACGAAGTCGAGCATTAAAATCATCTTTGTCAGGATTCCCAGTATCTTTACGAACTGTTTTTAAATATTTAGCAGCAGTTGCTATATTTACTTCTCTGTCTTGAAGGTCTTTCACAGTAGTTTTAGTCTTATATTTTTTATTCAAACGGTCTAAAGCTGGTTTTCTAATTTGACCTATACCATGTGCTTTATCTTTCAATTCCGTATCACCAAGTACTACATCGCCCTTTTCCACCTTTACGTTACCTTTTTTTACAGCGTCCTTTGGTTCAAAATGTTTTGTACCAGTTTCACGACTAAGTGTATGCTTTAATAAATCAGGATTTATACCCGCTTCCTTGGCGTGTGTCTCTATACTTTTTAAAGGATACTTGGGGCCGCCCATGAGTTCAGTGGAGACTTTCTTCCAATCATTTTTATCCTCTTGTATTTCATCCACAAATTCTTTGAAAGTGAACATATTATCTTCTCCTTCGTACTCTGCCTTCAGCTCTTGAGGAAGAACTTTTTTAGCAACAAGTGTATTAATATACTTAATAAATTCTCTCGTCCGAATTCTATGATTTCTAGCTACCTCATCAGCAGCCATGTTAGGACGTTTTTTAAACTTATCCTGTTTTAAAAGTTCAGCATAATCTTGTACCATTTTCCCATAACCTTTAGGGTGTGTTATTTGGTCTAATTTTGCTTTTACAGTATCAAACCACAATTCATCAAGCTCAACTTCTTCTTTAACAATCTCTTTATATGCCTTCTTACTCGCTTCTTCCTTACTCATACCTTGTTTCATATACTTTTTCATCAATTCAAAATGTTTTTTCATATTTTTTTCAATATATGCTGGCCCACCAGCTCTTGGACGGGATGATCTAATTTCATTAATCTCAATATCAGGTTTTCCTGTATCTGGATTATATACAAAAGTTTTAACCCTCAATCCTTTTTTCTCTAATTCCTTTTCTTTCTTCTCCAATTGCTTAACTAACTTTTGTAAATGAGGCGGTAAATCTTTTACACCTTCATTGATTTCATGCAACCATGCTTTATGAACCTTACCATCCTCTGTCATAAAGGATAGATAATTTGTACCCTTGCGAACCACCTCACCAACTAATCCATTTGCTTCTACTACATCACCTACATTCCAAATCTTACCAGTGAGATATGCATCACGCAATGTTTCAAAATCTGTCATATCACCCATATAACGATCTTCACGAATACCCATATGTTTGCGAACATCACGATACAGTTTCTTACCATCAGCAAATCCAGAAGGAACACCCTGTAAAAATGAGTCTACATCTCTATCGGAAGCAGCTGCTCTCATCTTGGATGCAGACATACCTTCTACACCTTCTGAGTCAGGGTCACGTTCTCCAGCAGATACGACATTAACAGTATCAAATTTAAAGAGTTGATTTCCTTTCTTGTCTGGTGCATCATTATATCTGTTTAGAAGTGTGGAAAACTCTTTAACACGATCAGAACCAGCAACCATAATCAAATTCTTATATCCCTCTTTATAGAGTTTTTCTGCAATCATAATAGCAGTTTTTGCGTCCTTATCTACAATGATATTTTTTGCATACTTTCTAAACATCTTTCTCATATATGCTGTTTTAACAGAATGAGGAAGAGGGTCTTTCTTAGGATTTTGTGTGAAGGAAGGATAAATGCGATATGGATTAGAACCAGCAACCGAAGCAACTTTCTGAATAAGTTTCTCATGCCCAGTTGTTGGTGGATTAAAACGACCAAAAGCAAATACAATGGTATCTTTAGCTTCAGTTAAATCTCTAAATTTACGCATTTTCTATTTCTCTTTTAATGAAGCTCTTGCTTTCTTCACTCTTTCCATTTCAGTCTTTTTAAGTTTCATGAGAAGTTTCTTAGAAAGTTTGTCTATCTTTTTACCATATTTCTGCATGATTTTATTATCAATAATAACTCGCTGCTGTAAAGACATTCCACCATAGGTAGGATAAAACTTATCTCTAAATTTTTGAATGGTTTTCTTTCTTGCAAGCATAGCAAGTTTAGCAGGAGTCCGCATTCTTAATGCAGCACGCTTCTTTTTCATTTTGATGGCAGGCATTTTCGCCATCTTTGCCATACGGCGAGCAAGTTTTTTTCGTTGCAAAACAGACGCAACTTCTGTATATAACTTTCTAAACTTCTTCATTTGTCCCATGCCTTTATAGCAGTGAAGTTATTAAACGAGAACTCCATACGGTCTACAAGCTTAACAGCACCACCACTTACTCTATCAATAGCAACATACCCTTCTGGGTTTGTTACCTTAAATCCATTTTTGGTCTTGATGAATGTATCAGTCAATCCCTTTACACTATTTAGTTTTTTGACGATTTGCATCTTTGCTTCAACAAGTAGATTTTGAAATGTGATAATCTGTATTAAATTTCTTGTATGTTTCTTTACTTCTCTTACATATTCCTTTTGAATATTTCTGTACTTATCCTTACCCTTTTCACTCTTTACCTTATCAATTTGTTTCTGAATAGAATTCCAAACCCATGCCTCATATCCTTTTGCATGTGACGTAGGATTTGTTATTTTCTCACCAGCACGAACCATACTATTATTATAAGTCTTTAAAGACGCACCGGCAAGGGCCCCTGTCATACTTGCCTGCAATTTTAGAAATGAATTTAATTGACCAGCATGAATTTTTCTAAAGGTAGTACCAACTTGTGATAGTATAGCAGTAACTTTTGCTGTCTCTGCTTCTGTAAATGTAGCTTTGCCAGAAGTATCTTTATACGTTGCATCATCCATCCACACACTTGATGTTTTATTTAAACCAGATATATCAACACCAAAGGATGCTTTCATATCTTGTAATGCACCACCAGTATATGTGGTATGCCAGACAATACCAACCTTTGCTCTATTGATAATTTGACCCAATTTACTATCAACAGGAATTGCGTATACGATGGTATTTGGTTGGAACGTGTAGTATCTAGTTCCATCAATAGTATCTGTGGAAACATCATCTGTAAACATAAGGTCGCCTTGAAGAACACCCTTGATACCCAACTTAGAAAATTCTTCAAGTGCAACCTTAAACTTGGAATTAAGATCACCAGATAAATCAGCATCAATTTCTGCATTCGTCTTATAGAGTTTGGGAGACACATTGAATACAGATTTTTTAGCGACAAAGAACTTACCATCTTCGGGGTCTACACCAGCAAATATAGCAGGCGCACCGTCCCACTTCACTGTCATGTTTACAGAGGAACGACTTCCACCAGCCAACATATTTCTTAAAGATTGCAGAAAGTTTATAGCAGCACGGCCGCCATTTACACCATAGTTAAGTATTTCATCTTCTAGATGCTCAAGGTGAAGGTTCTTGCCACCCTTGTCTTCTATTATTAATTCTTTAAAGCTTATCATTAATCTGCCATTCCAAATACAAAACCATTTAAGTCACTTGGTAATGAAGCTTTTACATCTGGTACAATACCTAAAAATTTTATTGTTCCTTCAAACATTTTTTTACCCATTTTCTTTATTCTATTAAGAGCATTTTTAACTGCCTTCATAATTTTTGCAATAAGATTTTTAGCCCACAATATGGCATTCTTACCCATGCTTTTTAATCTATCAAAAGTTTTACCAATAAATTTAAATTCATCTAATTGATTTGTCTCTTCAATTAAAAATGCCTGTGCAATTCTATCTTCATATATTGTTTTTCTGATACATCCAATAAGAGTAGTATCATCATATTCAAAATCCTTACCATCACCAGCAACTCTTAAAACTGAATACGGATTTCCACCACCAGATTTCCAAGCAGCATAAAATTTTACTTTTCCAGAAATTGATGTAATACCTCCTGATATTGTTGGAGTTCCTTTTAATCCTGCTACTGTTCCACCCTTTGTTACTTCAATAAATTTTGTAATATTACCATTATCAGCACTAAATTCCATACATACACTTGATACTGCTAACGGTTCTTTAAATTTACTATAACCAGACATAGCTTCAAAAACAAACCACTCTTTAAATTCTTTAGCTTTTGGAATATCATTTAACTCTGGCAACATCTCTTTATTAAATTTTTTATGAAATTCGTCTGTAGTAATATATCCTGTCAGAGCAGTTTGATCTTTATCACTCAAATGTCTTGACTTTCTTTTATCTTTTGAAATAACTTCCAGTTCATCTTTTGTTTTAGCCGTTGTAAGTTTTGTAAAATTATCTTCTATAGCCTTCATAATTTTATTCATTACAACACCACCTTCTTTACTTAATGAAAAATGTTGTAAGGCGGCATAAAAAGTTGCCATAGTTTCTCCCTTACTACCAGAAGCAAGTTGAGAGCCACCAGCTTTCTTTAAGGAAACTTGATACTGCTTATTATACATATCTGTTTTAGGTGTACCATCTGTTCCACCAGAAATACCCTCTGCCGGATTTTGCCAAAAATTACTTAAATTTGATTTTGATTTACCAGCACCATATTGAGTCATTCCACTCTTTCCAATTTCTTTTATAAAATTCTGTGCAATTTTCTCACCAATTATATCAAAATCGTCCCACTTCTCTTCCACTGCTTTTGTAGCGTTAGAATCATAGCCTGGTTGTCCTATCAATAGATTATAATGGTGTGTAATAATATCTTCCCAATCAGCACCAGTTGGTTCACCAGAACTTCCTCTACCACCAAACATAGCACTTTTTACTAATTGTTTAATTGTAAATTCGTCACCCTTTTCGTTTTTAAAAACTTTTTTAAATCTTGGGCCTGATTTTAAGGAAGAACCAAAATCTGATGCTTCGCCACCAATTGCAGAGACAAACTTCTGTTTATCAGAATCATCTATCCATGTAAGAGGGAATTCTCCTTCATCTGTTTCTAAAGGAGTACCATCTTCTATAGCTTTTTGTAAAACTCTGGCTCGTTTACCACCATATTTTGCAAGCTCTTTAGGATTCATTTCTCCTTCAATCAAGAAGTTCTGAATCTTTTCTATATGAGGGATATAAGATTCATTTCGGGGTCTTACTTGCTTAACATATTTCTGCAAATAACTCATTCAATAGCTCCATTCGTAATGTTTGGACTATTTATAAAGAAGGAAAGTTATTATACTTTGAAACCACCGAAATCTGTTTTATCAAATACTGGTTCTGTGAAGTCCTCTTGACCACTATCTACAAGGTCATTCTGATCAGATGGTTTAACATCAAACAATCTCATTTTTGCACGATCTATTCCAATGACAAATCGTTTATTTACTGTTGGATCGTTGTATCTGTTTTTGAGTTGTTTGACTGCCATTTGATTGAGTTCATCAAGTTCCTCGTTAGAAATAAGTGCAAACATGAAATCAGCTGTAGCGGGAAGGCCGAAACTTTCAGACGTATCTTCAAGGCCAACATCTGAAGAAACGAAACCTGATCTAGTGGTTTGTGTTGCTGACATAATCGGTACATTTGTCTCAACTGCCAATCCCCTAAGTTCTTCTGCAATTGATTTAATATACATGTAAGAGTTAACATTTGTTGCTCCTTTAAATCGACTAGATGCACAAATGTTCAAATAATCAATAAATATAATATCGGGTTTAAAAGACTTCTTAATTGCAAGTTCTTTAATCAATCCTCTAAAATGTGCAGAGTGAGCTGATGCAGTTGGATATTCTTTAACAATCAATTTACCTGACGTTGATTTAATAATATTTGCAATCTTATTGTCAAACATCTGCTTCGGTAAATCATGTAAATCTTCCATAGATATATTCATAAGGTTTGCATCAATACGTTCTGCAATTCTTTCCTCTGCCATTTCTAGAGTTATGTAAAGTACATTCTTACCTTGACTTAAACAGTTAGCCGCAACATGACACATAAACAAACTCTTACCTACACCTGTCCCTGCAAGAGCAATATTCAACGTCTTTGGTGGCAATCCACCCTTGGTTATTTTATTAAAAAACTCTAGATCAAATGGTATTTTCTCTTCTACTGTATGGTAATAATCAAAGCGTGATTCTGAATCAAGAAGGTAATCATGACCAACAGCATTATCGAAACCAACAGCCAAGGCGTCAGTAAGAATGCTGGGAATAGCATCCGGCCCACGATCCTTATCTTTTCCGTCAATAATTGATATACCTTCAACAATAGCATTGTACACCGCCTTATCTTTACAAAACTTTTCTGTGGTATCTACTAACCAATCAAAATCTACATCAGTAGAGCTGAGCGTCTGAATGACAGCAACAACTTTCTTATACTCATCTTCATTTAAATCTTTTCTTCCCTGTACTTCAATTTCCAGAGAAGTCTGTGTGGGTATCTTATTATACTTATCTACGAACTTTGTTATCTCTTCAAAGACTGTTCTTTCTGTTCTATCAGAGAAATAATCTTTCTTCATGAACGGTAACACTTTACGAGCATATTGCTCATTGGTTACTAGTTGTGTAAGTGTTGTTCGTTCAATCGTCTGTGACATATTTAACATCATCTTCCTCTGATTGCTCATGTATGATATCCACTAGAATATCACCAATGAGAGTAAAGAACTCTTCACCGAATTCTTCTCTTGGTACTCCCACATTGTCTATTATATTGTATTCAAAACGAAAAGGCAAGGTTCCATCTTCATTTAAATTATCTTCTTCTGGAATTGATACCTTACCATAATTATATATTACATCCTTGAATTTACCATCTTTAATCATGATGGAAGCAAAATCTTCGTTCTCCTGTGAAACGAACATATACCTATCTTTTATATCAGACATATTGACAATAGGTTCCTAAAATATATTTCGGATTCTTCACAGGCACTTTTCCAGCATGTACCCAAGGCCAATATGGCGGAAATATTAAAATAGAACCTCTACGACAAGGTGATGAACCAGCTAAAACTTCCAACTCTGTCTGCCCTGCATAATTATCTGTAAGATATACAAATATAACCAAAAACCTTTTAACATATTCTATACTACTAACATCTATATGTGAAGGAAATTCTTCTGTTGTATCTGGTAAATATCGTTTTATAACAAATGGTTCAAAACCAAATTCTTTTGGAAATTGAAATGATTTTAAACGACAATCTTTTTTATATCTCTCAACATTTTCCATAAAAATATTAGCAATAAAATTTAAATCATCTCTGAAAGGAGTATCTTTTGTCTTCATTAAATTCAATCTAGTTAAAGTCTTTTCATTAGATTGTCCTGTTTCTTTATTTCCTGTCACCTGTACTTGATGCATTTCTGGATGAGCTTCAAATTTGTCAACGAGATATTGACACTTCTCATTCGTCATTACATCATTATAAATTCTAACATAGTTATCCATATATCCACCATACCAATTAGAGTACACTATTTTTTCTTTACTGTAAAATCAATACCCAAACGCTTTTCGTTTGTAGTAATTTTAGAAGCGCAATGTGGGACTCTAGGATCAAAAACTATAAAGTTTGTAGGCACCATATCTATCTCTTCATCTCCATGCTGAAAAGCACCACCATCTTTAGGATTCCAATTAGTGTTTAATAGACCGACAATTTTTATATAATCTTCATCATGCTCATGGTCTATGTGTTTGTTATCTAATCTATGCCTATCCTTCATACTTATACCGCAATAAGAAACCTCTGGATAAAACAGATTACTTCTCTTGTCATAAATCTGAATAAGAAGTCCCATTGCCATTCCAGCTAAAAATTCATCTATTGGTTCATTCTCAAGAATATCTAGTTTTAGATGCTTGTCTTCAAATGCCATACCAATAGGATATTTTAAATTCCAATTACTACTATTTGTTGCTGAAAATTTTAACATATCAAGATATGACGTAGAGCAACAATTCTCAATCACTTGTAGCATACTTAAACTCCTTGGTCGCACACTCTTCAAGTTTTTGCATAATTTCATCAGTAAAATAATCTTGTGGATTATTCAAAATGGTTTTACCGAATTGTTTGGAACCATCAGGCAACTCATATCTTGTAGATACCTTCTTAAAGATTTCATATTTCTCTGCAAGTTCTAACAATCCATAATATCGGTCAAGTCCTTTATTATATGTCAATCGTACATCAACCATTTTATTTTCTACAGTCAAACGAGATTTATGATTCTTGCAATGAATAATATTCCCAATAACTTCCGTACCATCCTTTTCTTTCTTTTTAGTTAGATAGATGATAGATGATGCAGCATATTTCAAACCAGAGCCACCACCCATTTCTTTTTGAGGGAACATAGAACCAACAACATCATATGTATGATTGGTTACAACCATAGGAACTTTAGCACGCCCTAGTTTCAAAGTCAATACACGAAATGCAGCTTTAAGAACTTGTGCCCTTGTCATATCACGAGTCTCTTTACCTTCTGCCGTATCCTCGACTTCTTTAGTTGTGGACAGCATACCTAAAGAGTCCAGACAGAGAAATAAAGGCTTGCGTTCCGACTCATGTTGTACTAGATAGGAGTCCAGAACCTTGAGAGCCTGTGTACGAAACTCCTGTACGGTTGTCACTGGCATAATAACCATTCTACTTGGATCAATACCTCTATCCGTTACCATTTGCTTTGTGATTGCTGATTCACTTTCAAAATATATTACACCAGCGTTGGGGTCTTTGTCAAGGAAATTCTTTACAATCCCCATGAGAAAGTAGGTCTTCCCTGTTGCACTCTCTCCAGCAAGAGCAGTAATCTTGTTTGCTGCAAGTCCACCGTAAAGAGAACCAGATAATAGTCCGTTAAAAATATAAGAACCAGTATCAATAAATGAATCTACATCACCAGCCTCTACACCATCAATCACCAAGGATGCATATTCATTTCCTACATCCTTGATTACATTCTTTAAAAAATCTGTCATTTAAAATCCTTAATAAGATACCAATCTATTTTCTGCAAGTTTTTTAACTTTTTCATCTATTTCACTACCAAGATAATTTCTGTAATTTTTAATACTTGCAACAGCTGTTGTTCCACTACCCATAAATGGATCATAGACAATATCTCCAATAGCAGTGTGTTCCATTATTAACAACCCACAAACATCCAATGACATACCATAACCATAATTTTTGTATTTGGTTGATTTATCATCTACAAATATATCAGGTTTAAACTCTTTTGTCAAGTTCACTCTTGAAGGTTTTTTCATAAATGTCATTATATGCATATAATTTAATCTAAACATATTAATACCAAAACCTTTAACCCATATCTTATGAGTTTTTATTTTCCAATTATTTTTTTCCATTGTATAAATTACATCAATATGCTTTTCGTAAATTGTACCGTCTGATTTTCTATCGGTAATACAAATAGAAACCAAGTTTTTTCTAGGATTTATTAATGGCACCCAAGTATCTAAAAACTGTATGTAAGAATCTTTCTTAGGATTTAAACCAACCTCATTATAATCTGGTGGAGAAGTTAATATATAATCATATACTATATCTCTTTTTAATGTCTCCCTACAATCTTCCAAATATATCATCCAAAAAATTCTTCTAGAGTACCCTTCTTGGTATGTTGGAATATATCAAAATCTTTATTCTTTCCAAAATACCATATGTTCTCTATATATATTTTATTCATAAATTTGTTCATTGCATCTTTATCAAAATTACCATCCTCATCAGAGAACACTGATTTACCTTGTGGCCGTTGCATAATTCTCATACCAACTTGGCCAATAAAATTATCTTTCATTGAATTCACTAATTCATCTCCTGCCCGATAGCGCTTTCCTTTGACCTTTGGATCAAGTATGTTTATCATCAATACCCCATTATCACTTAAAGACTCAAAACTATTTTGTGCAACTGGTAAATAAAAATTATCTCTCCATTTATCATATGTATCATACTTTGCCCAAGATTGATCCTCTTCATGCTTTCCACCTTCATTATATCGTTCTGTAGAAAAATATGGTGGGCTGGTAAATGCACAATCTACATTCTTAATTTTATCCCACGGCAAATCTTCTGCACCACACCGATACATTTGTACCGTCTTTTTTCCGCCAGTAAGTTTGTCAAAAAACTCAATCATAGTTTTATATCGTGCAAATGTATTTGGATTAGGATCACACCCTATATAGTGAGTTGCATTAGAAGCATAAAACGCAGTAAGTCTATCACCCCAACCCATAGATGTATCAAGTACGGTTTTTGCATTAGACATTTCATAAATTGTTTTTGCAACAATAGGTTTAAATTGTGTTGCAATATATGTGCCAAGGCGCAATGTTTCTAATATACTTTTTGGACTTATATCTTTCGTACTATTTACACCTCTCCACAATCCACCAATAGAAGACCATATTTTCTTTGCATCTCCGCTACTCCACACTTGAGCAGGAGCTAAAAATCCATATGAACCACAAGACATTCTCAAATCATTCATAAAATAATCACTGGTATAATTAAATACAGAAGGCCCATCTATTACACCCAACCCATACTTACTATATGGATATTTATAGTCATCATATTTTTCTATAACCTCTTTATCAGAAGACACTATAAAGTCTGTATAATCTGCTTGTTTTAGTTTATGAAAACTTTTAATTACTTTTTGTTCATCAAATTTCCTTAAAGGATATGCTGGTTTTTCCTTAGCAACATATTCTGCAAAGACTTTACGAAATTCTTCTTTAGTATATTTTTCAGTTAAACTAATAAATTGAGAACTGTTAATAATAGGTAGTCCTGTAGAATCAGCACTTTTTATTAATATATCATATAATTCACTCATCCAAAGAAATCCTCTAGCGTTCCTTGTGTTCCATAACTGTCATCAATTTTCCAAAGAATCTTTTCAGTAATAAACTTTAATGGTTCAACAAAACTCTTGGTGAACTGTGTATCATAGTCTATTCTATCTATAATGTCAAGTTCTTTTCTGGGGAAAGAAGTTAAAAAAGAAAATGCACTTGAAGTATAAATGTTAGGTTGCTTCATATGCAGAAACTTTATTTTATCACCTTCCTGTATCAAAGGATATTTGTTAGATAACTTATGTTTCTTTACCAGATGATTATAAAGTATCGCTCCCTTGCAATGAATGGGGGCGCCCTTTGCGAACATACCATTAGACGATGAAAACTTTTTAAGTCCATTTACCGAGCGGGGATAAGCAATATCTTCTGGTGGTAACTTCATAAATTCATCTCTGAACTCTTGAATAAAATTATTTAATTCTTTCTCATCACTTGTCATAATGATATTCAATGCATCCTTAATCTTTTCTCTGCATACATGTGGCGTTGACGATTTTACCGCTTCTATACCCATAATTTTAAGTTGTGGAGTTTTATAACGAACTCCTTCAATATCCCATGCATTGAGAATGTATCTTTTCTTCGCAGTCCAAATTCCTTTGTCAGCAATCACCTCTCTTGACATTTCCATCTTTTGTTCATATGCATTCATACTTTTAGCAAGAGCCGTATAACTTTTGAGAATAAAAGGTTCCAGCTTCTCTTTTGCAATCTTGTCCAAGAAATCGGTAATTCTCTCAGGTGTTCCTCCCTTCTCAAACACCCTACTAACCAATATGTCAAAAGTGATATAAACCGAATCGGTATCAGATGCGATAACGTAGTCCTCATTTTTTGTGTCCAAGAGTTTATTGAGATAGATGTTAAGAGCCTTTTCAATCCATCGTATAGAAAGTTGACCAGCAGTTGTAATTGCCTCAGCATTTTGCAGATCAAAATAGCGAAACCAATTATTACCAATAGCACCATACGCCGAATTGAGTGATATCTTCTTTGCCATTTGGACATTATTATATCTTGATATGTCTTTGAGTAGTTGTCGGTCTTTAGTGTCCTCATATTTCTGTTTAGCTTCAAGCATAAGTCTTTTATATTTTGTACGATCATTGTACATAGTCTCCATTATTTCAGGCAGAAATCCTCGTTTGTCTTTTCTAAAAAATGCACCATTCGGAGTCATACAATATTGCGTATCATTTTTAACCTTGCCATCAAGTATTTTATCTACCAACCCCTCTTTCTTTTCACTAGGCACAAGTGTCTCTGGTGAAATGTTATACTGCATAATCAAATGTGGATACAGAGAATTTAAATCAAAACTCATAATCCATTTGTGCATACCCACAATAGGGTCTTTCACATATGCACCTTCATATTTCTCTACCTTTTCTGACTTTGTTTTTTGAGGAATAACAATGTTCTTTTCTCGCAAATAGTTATATATAAGAATATCCCAATAACGAACTGAACCAAGGACATCTGTATAGTTAACTTTAGCATCATAAGCCATAGTCAAACTCAACTCAATCAACTTCATCTTGTCTTCTAATTTATCAACAAGCTCAACATCATTGATATTGTACTCAATGAATGACTGATAATCTTTGGTATACCATTCACGAAATGTTTCAAAAGGATTACCAGCTTTTTTCTCACCCAATTCAACAAATGCAATATGATCTAAACGATATGACTCCTGAGCAGAATATGTAAACTTACGATATAGATCAAAATAATCCAGTGCAGCAATACCTTGTATATCATATATCTGATGATGCCGACCCATCTGATAAACTTCACGATCCTTTACACCACCCCATGGCGATAGACGTTTCAGTTCATCTTCACCAAACAATTTTTTGATACGATTACAGACATAGGGTATATCAAAGAATTCAGAGTTCCAACCAGTAACAATATCAGGATGATACTTTTCCCAGAATACAAGAAACTCTTTTAGTAGATGAACTTCACTCTCACATTTTACATAAGTTATATCTTCACGATCTGTTTTAAAATCACCAATACCCCAAACAACAATACGTTTACTCTGATGATTTTTTATCGTGATGGATAGGAGTTCTTCTTCTGCATCTTTTGGAGATGGAAAACCATTTTCACATTGAACTTCAATATCAATCGTGACTATAAGAAGCTTCTCTAAATCCCAATCAACTCTGCCTCTATAAGTGTCAGCAATATAAGTGTATGGATATTGAGTGTTACCATATACAAGATGGGGCTGATTCTTCATAGTATCAACCCATTCTTTAGCTTCTTTCATTGTGGAAAAAGTCAAATCAGTGACATAACCACCATCTAGATTTTTGTATGGAGTCTTCTTTTCTACAGGAGCATATAATGTAGGAGAATATCTTACTCTAAAATCTTCACGTTTATCATTTATGACAGCACGAACAAGGAGATTATTTCCCCATTGAATTACATTTGTGTAAAAATTCATATGATGACTATATCATCTTTAGAGTTAATTGTCAAGTTTCTTTCTTCTTACCTATGTTATACTTGGTTTCTAATGTCCACTCATTTTTTTCACTAAATGAAAGAACCTTGATCTGACTTAATGGAGCTACATCTGTTACCTCACCAAGTATATTAATCAATCCCCAATCCTTCAACAGATTTGCAATTGTGTTTCGTCTTGCAATATCATTTTCAGACAGATTGGTTTTCTTTCCATCAAGAGCAAACAACTCTTTGAAATGCACAATGTAATATCGCCCTTGCTTATGTAATATGTGGCAAGATTGATAT
>VTLG01011299.1_pt1 | contig 26942 bp, 29 predicted proteins | sample 4694571 | NCBI WGS metagenome assembly VTLG01 (sample SAMN12604809, study PRJNA352737) | marine metagenome | biome: ENVO:00000447; feature: ENVO:00000209|ENVO:00000569|ENVO:01000036; material: ENVO:00002151; isolation source: viral sequences binned using virsorter ...
ACCTATAGCCACTATGATAAGTGGGACTAAGGTAGCTATAAGGCTTAGATTCTTATTCATAGAGATGGGCCACATCGTTTTCGTCAATGATAGCGTAGCCATTGTGGTAAATGTGGGCGATGCTGTCGGCCATATGCCATTCAGCGTTCAAATCTCCGATGTAGTTCTTAGTAAACCGCAAAGCCTCTGGGTGGTTCCAGTCCATTCGCTCGTCACGCAACCGCCACTCCTGGGTTTGACGCCTATAGCATAGACGATTATGTGTGGACTCACGCCGTTCTCCTTCTACCTCAGGGTGAGGTTCTGCTGAAGGGTCACGGTAGGTGGTCAATGTCTCGCCATCTATACGAGCCATAGCCCTTAGATAGATGCGCCCACGCTTGCTGTCGGTCCCAGTTATCTGAGCCTTTCCGAGATACTCTTTGAAATGCCAGGTCTTGCCGTCGATGATGACGCGCATGTACCCGCGCTTTCTGTCCCACGAAAGCTCTATACTTTCATGGACGCCAGCAGGGATAGGCTCCTGTAACCCGATTGGTTCAGAAGCTTGATACTGGGCGTCCTCGTAAGTCTGCTGGCTAGCTTGCATTGGACAATGCCTTGTCAGGTTTTTGCCCATTCTTTTTCGGTTCTTGCACACAAACTTCAGTGATTGGTGCGTCTACCGGAGGCGGAGGAAGGATACGCAAGTCTCCGTTCTCTAGAATCTGAATTCTATCAGGTGTGATATCCCCACTCTTAAAGGCAGGAATAACTTGATTCAAGAAGTTTTGAAGTTCAGCTACCCGTGGGCCTAATTGTTCAAATTTTTGCAGTCGGTCTACTTCATTCAATAAGTTCTCGATTATGTCTGCGCTTAGTTTGTTTGCTTGGTCCGACATACTTTCTCCTATTCACGCTCTAACCTGAGTAGCATCTGCGTCCGTTCTTGTGACATGTCACCAGCATCTAGTTCTGCAAGCAACAGGTTCTTTAATTCCAGCTTCTCAGCGGCAATCTCATCAGCGGTCTTATCTGATTCGTTGCCATCCTCGTCATATTTCTTGGTTATGGTTACTTCATTCATCAATACTCTAGTGCGAGCTTCATCGGCTGGCACTTCAATTTCAGGAGCGCGAACAAATGCACTCCCATTCCAACTACCACCTGGCTCCGCTGGTACTCCGCTACCTGTATCCTCAACCAGTTCGATGCCTGTCGGTGGCGTGAATGGAGACACACCGTCATAGACAATCACGTTGTCGATTAATCCACTTGCCGTTACTACCATTGCATATCTGCCCATTATCTACCTACCAACTATAGATTCTGACTGCGCCATCTCCGCCTGTTCCACCTTGCCCTCCTGTGGCATCATCACTACATCCACCACCACCACCTCCGCCACCTGGCGTTCCGCCTGAGCCTCCTGCCCCACCATTGGTAGCATCCGCATGAGGGCCACCGCCTGAGCCGCCATCGCCACATCCATAACTACGGCTCGTTCCATTATTCCCAGCACCACCACCTGAGCTTCCGCCTGATACGCCATTCCCTGCCGTATAGCTACCCCAGGTTCCAGCAGCACCTCCTGGGCCGGAATAGACTCCTTCATCATCACCAGCACCACCGCCACCTCCGCCTGCGCCAAAGATAGATGACCCACCTGCTCCGCCATCATCTCCACCGCCAGCGGCACCGCCGCCACCACCAAATTCAGAGTTGCCCCCACGCTTGCCAGTGCCACCTACGAGGTATCCCCCTCCGTTGCCGCCGCTTCCTGAAAGAGTGTCGGCACTTGGGTCATCGTTGGCGATTGCTCCTTGTATGATTGGATGGCCCCCATCGCCAACAGTAGAGCCACTAGCACCATTCTGCTCTGCGGAAACGTTAGCGGTTCCACCGCCCCCACCTCCGCCTCCACCTTTATTATCTTGACCTCCGCCACCTCGACCACCACCTTTAGCCAATAAAGTAAAAGTGCCAGCCGTCACGGATGTGACTCCCCCTGTGTATCCAGTATTACCAGCATCAGTAGTGCCACCAGTAGATACCGCACCACCAGCACCGACAGTAATCGTTAATGATGCTGGGATAGACTTAGCGTCATATATACCACGGGCTATTGCGCCCCCTCCTCCGCCACCGCCGCCGGAGTCAGTGCCAAGTCCACCAGAGCCAGCACCACCTCCGCCACCGCCTCCAATGCACTCTATATAGACACGAGTAGCCCCTGCTGGAATCTGATATGTCGTGGAGCCATCAGCCGTGACCGTGTGTACAGTAAGAGGTGCGGCAACCAAGCCAGACATCCCTACTGCGTTTGCTGTTACCAGGCCCATATTCTTACTTCTCCTCTACCGCCTGCTCCACCTGCTCCACCAGATTTACTTTGACCTGTGCTTCCTACTCCACCGGAACCACCACCGCCTCCAGGCACACCGCCTGCCCCTCCTGCGCCACCATTGACACCGCCTGCTGAACCACTGGATGCACCACCGCCACCGCCCCCGCCGCAACCAAACTCACTATCGGGGCCTGCTGTACCAGCTTCTCCAAAAGTATCAGCGGCGGCTCCTCCACCGCCTACGGCATAGCTTGACCATGCCCCTCCAGCAGTACCATTGTCTGCAAGTGTTCCACCAGAACCACCGCCACCAGCACCGTATAACGAACTTCCTCCAGCGGCGGCTCCACCGCCCCCGCCTCCGCCATATTCTGCATTGCCACCAGCGGCACTATTATCGCCACCCTTACCACCACGGCCTGCTAGTGAATTTCCTTGCGTTGAATCTTGCACCGTAGGGTTGCCACCATTACCTTCTGTTGCGCCAGAAGCGTTACCGCCTACGGTTCCAGTACCGCCACCGCCACCTCCGCCTCCGTAAGTGCCATTGGTACTTCCTGCCCCGTATCCTCCACCAAATGCTTGCAATACAATCTTGCTGGCAGTTCCATCAGTGACAGTGGAAGTGCTTCCTGCTGTGCCGTTTCCTCCAGCACCGCCAGATGCTCCAGCAGAGCCAGCATTGCCACCTGCACCAGCAACGATAGCTAATGTGGCTGGTAATGCGTCAGCGGAAAAACAGGCCCAGGTAAATGCACCGCCGCCACCACCACCTGCGTTTCGGGTTGAACCACCAGAACCCATGCCTCCACCGCCACCACCACCTGCTCCGATGCACTCTATCCAGACAACTGAAACGCCGTCTGGCTTAGTCCATGTTCCGCTGGTTGCGGTGAAACGCTGGAAGTCCATGACTGGCCCAACCAGTCCACTAACGCCAGCTTGATTTTTACGTGTTATTCCGCTCATCAGTAAAACCACATCCTGACGACTCCAGGCCCGCCAACTCCACCTTTGCCTACAGTGCCACCGCCAGAGGCATTTGAGCCTCCGCCGCCGCCACCGCCGCCCCCTGGCGTTCCTCCCACTCCAGCTGTTCCTGCGGCTACTGACCCACTCCCTCCAGCGGCACCCCCGCCGCCGTCACCACATCCAAATGGGTGGTCTGTGCCATCAGCCCCGTTACCGCCGTTTCCGCTTCCACCTGCTCCGCCGCCGCCTTCCGTGTATGAACCCCATGCACCACCAGCACCTCCAGAGATTGCAACGCATCGTCCTCCGCCGCCACCCGCACCAGCACCGAATATGGAAGAACCGCCAACTTCGCCTGGATTCCCTTCGCCGTCACCAGCACCGCCGCCTCCTCCGCCATACTCAGCGTTGTTACCTCCAGCGACAGTTACATTTGAACCTTTCGCGCCACGACCACCAAGAGAATTCCCTTGTGTCGAACCTTGAATCGTAGGGTTGCCTCCATCTGCGCCTGTTGTACTGGTCGAATTACTCCCAACGGAACCAGTTCCGCCACCGCCTCCGCCTCCGCCTCCAGTGGCGTTTGCGTTGGAACCGTCACCGCCTCCTCCGCCATAGGCTGAAAGAATGACCTTGCTGGTAGCAACATCAGTCACCGTCGTAACACCGCCAGCAGCTCCGTTTTCGCCCTCAGCATCCACAATAACTCCACCCGCCCCAATAGCAAGAGTTAAAGTTGAACCCAGGCTATCGGCATTAAAAGTTCCACGAGCAAGTGCTGCACCGCCGCCTCCGCCACCGGCTCCTGGGTTTGCCCCATTGCTGAATCCATTGCCACCCGACCCGCCACCCCCAACGACTTCCATCACGATGACGGTGCAACCGAGTGGCTTCTGGATGGTTGCGCCCGTAGAGTAACTACGGAACGTAGGGTTCCCGTCAGCGTAGCCAGAGCCTCTACCGTTACGGCTGGTTGTTGTTACTAGGCCAGCCATGTTTAAGTCTGCTCTAAGTAGGTGACAGCAATGTCTACTTCAGTACCATTTGTATTGTCATCTAATACAAATACAAGTTCGTCATCATCAGACAATACTAATTTGTCATTATGTATAAACGTTGAAAGGGCCGGAAGCGATTGAGTCATATAAAGATAAAAATGGTCACCAGAAGAGCCATATGTCCCATTCACATCGTCAACGAACAAGTCAAAGGTTTCGTCATCACCGCTTCTGCCATTGCAAATAACAATTGATAGGATGGTGTAGACAATATTGCTTCCTGCGCCATCTAGTATCTTTACCTCTGTTGTGCCAGCAGAGATTTTGAAGTTGGACTTTAATGTTTCTGCCATTTGATTCTCCTATGAAAGTGCGATTACGAGGCCAAGACTGACGCCTGCGGCGGCTGCTGCCCATTTAACTCCAGTAGCTTCACTGCTGCAAGCGGTTAGCAGTTGATTGTTACAACCAACTGCCAGCATAGATGGAACTCCTGAGCCATCGCCAATCATCAGATGGCCTTTTGTTGCCATCGTAGCCGTTACCGCAATAGCAGATGTCCCGTTGCCAACGAGGATGCCGTTTGCAGTAAAGGTCGATGCTCCTGTCCCGCCATCTGCCACTGGAATATCAGTTCCACAAGCATGAAATACACGGTTGCCTTCGATGCTTAGAACACCACTCGATGCGCTTAAAGTATTTGCTGTTGCGTGGCCTAAATCTAATGTGCCAGCAACCTTGACGCCAACAGCGGCATCCAGAATCCTGAAGCCCTCTGCGTCACCGTTGTCTGTGAAGATAAGGTCCTTAGCATTGGTGACTAGTTTGACAGTCACATCGCCTGAGCAAGACTCTGTAAGTCTTAGAATCTCAGTGCCAGCATCTTCTATAGTTACGATACCAGTGGCTGCATCCAGGGTGATGTTACCGTCTGCATCAAGCGTAAGGTGGGCAGCGGTGGCATCATCATCTGTGGTAGTCAGGGTCGTTGCCCCGTGGGTAGTGACGGCTAAGGAGGCCAGGTCCCCAGTGTCGCTGCTATCTGTGATAGTAAGTGTGGAAGCGTTGGCATTGATGTAGTCCACTTGAAGTTCAGTGGCTGCGGCGTTAGTGCCTATGGTAACGCCATCTACAGCACCTCCATTGATATCTATCGAACCCAGAGTACCGAGGCTGGTTATATTAGTCTGAGATGCAGTAGTAAGGGTGCCCCCGATAGTACCGAATACAGCGTTCATCACAGTGCCTGAGAATACTTCAGACGAGTTGGTTGCCGCAGTCAATCCAGTGAACACTGAAGCCGAATCATCGTACCCAAAGAAGCCTACGCGAGCGCAAGAGCCGTCGTGATACCTAAACTCTACGCCCCGGTCTTTGTTGTCATCGGACCCAGGAGCGGTATCACCGCCAAGGGTGATGATGGGGTCATCAACCGTTAGAGTCGTGCTGTTGACCGTGGTAGTCGTGCCGTTTACGGTCATATCACCAGTCACCGTAAGGTTATCGGCCACCGTGACTTCAGAAGTGCTATGCCCTAGAGTGATAGCAGTGCCATTGATTCCAGTCCCGATGCTTACTGATTCACTGGAGTTAGCGGTATCTATGATTAGGTATGCATCGCTACCCTGCTTGATGGTCAGAGCCGTAGCCTGGTTATCAGTGACCGCTATGTTAATAACATTGTTGTCTGCACTGATGCTATCTAGAGCTATGTCTCCAACGTTAGTGACATCCGCATCGTTGAAACTAGTGGCTCCCAGTGTGTTGGCTGCGGCTGTAGATGTCAGGCCATTACTTACTGTCACTGCGGATGTCATTGTGATGACATTTCCCGCAGTAGACGTATCCACTACCACAACATCGGCAGAGCCGTCAGTGATGCTTAGAGCGTCAGCCAGGCCATTTGTCAGGACTATGTCGTTGGTTCCGGTAGAGCCGGTGAAACTCAGGTCAGAGCAGGCAGGAAGCACAAGCCCCGCTGCCGTAATCGACGCTTCTGTATTCCCTGCAATCTTCAAAGCCAGGGTGGTTCCACCGACTACATCTATGTTTCCGGTAGTACCGTCATGGTTTCCGATTGCCATGTAGTCAGTAATCGGAGTCGTATTGGAGTGAATCGCCAACTCTGGGTGAGTTCCCGCACTTCTAGCCCAGTCAGTCGCAATGGCCCCTAGGTCAGTGATGTGCATCTGCTGGGAAGTGTCACCGATACCGATGACATAGGCGTGGTTGCTGGCATCTCCAGTAGACCAACGATGTCCAACGTCTACTCCATTCCCAAGGTAGAAGTTTCCGTCATCTCCGGTCTGGAATGTGGTGTGCTGGACCTCTTCGTTATACCGACGCCACCTGACGCTTGAGCCGCTTGTGATGCGTACATCGTAGGTATTGGCGGCAAGGGTCAGTTCGTCCCATACGCCAGTGGAGTTGGTTGTAGTAGTGGCCGTAGCACTACACACACTGGTGGACTGAGTGGCCGCTGTGCTGGCAGGGAAGATGGCTACCGCCGCCCCGCAGGTTGCAACACCAGCCGAAGTGTAAAAATTTCCTGTTAATCGAACAGCCATTCATAGTCTCCAGTATTATTAGCTACGTTATTTAACTAATGCTATAAAATCTAAGTCATCTCCATTCGTTGCAGCATCGACCCAGAAATCACTCAGCAAAACCACCGTTCTATGCTCCAATGCCAGGGAAGGATTCAGTGTGATTGAATCTTCTGGAGCTAATTGAAATCCTACCGTAGCAGAAACCGCCGAATCCCCCAAGAAGATATTCCCTGAATTACCTTTACGAGCAGTGAATATGATGCTGAGTACCTGTTCTTTCTTAGTACTAATCTGTACCCGTGTACCAGCAGAGGGCACATCGATAGAGTCAGCCAGTGGCCTAGCCATCAGACCTCACCAAGTGTAAGTAAGAATTCTCCAGCCCAAACGTTGCCGGTATGCTCTACCGCTTTAAGGTCAAGCACATCGACATAATAGACCCACGGGTTGGAGTTGCCAGCATCGTCGGCACTTCTATTCCTAAAAGTGAATCGTGAAAGGGCGTTATTCTCAGTCGCGATGCGTATATTCTCAAACATCTGCTCTAAAGTCTGGCCCCCGTATGGCTCAGACATATCGATAACGACCTGATGACCCCAAAGGGCAGGCAATTTCTTCCGCCATTCTAAGTCTATCTTTAAGATATCCGGCGTTAAAGTGGTTGTTGTCCCACGAGCCAGAGTGGCTTTGAATCTGATGGACCGAAACTCTGTGCCAGCCGGTGCTGCCTCTGCCGGGAAATAGTAAGTCACCTTGCCGTCTGAGGTTATCGCTCCGCTAGAGTTCACTGAAGAAGAATAAGTGTCATTCATGGTCGTAAACGTAGAAGAACCGTTCAATGCAAAGGACATGATGACTGTCTCTGAGCTAGTCATCCCTGAGACTTCCACCTGTAGCCTTACGGCCAACTTATCTACCTCGGACTGCCCTCCAGTGAAATCAGGCGTCTCATGGCTTCCAGAGGTCGCATAAGGCAAATCTGTGACATAGACCGGGTTGATGATGTTGGGCGGTATCTGCATATGGTAGACACGTTGGTTCTGCCCCCACCACATACGGTACTGGTTATACGCATCTGAGACGTGGAGCCAGGTTATGGACCCAGTGTCATTGTCAGACAACCATTTCCTTTCCCAGCCAAACTCATCCCACCCCATGATATGGGAAAATCCCTGGTCGGAATCAGCGAAATCAGCATCTCCAGGCACCTGAGATTGGAATGCTGCACCCGCTGAAGCGATAGAGGTAGCATCGATGATAGCCAATAATTCATTATGGCTAGGCACTAATTGACGAATAGTGCCCCGTCGAGAGGACGGCAATCCATCATCTCTATCCGGCCCCATCTGTTTAACCTGGGCCTTACTAGTGTCGATGTCGTATTTATTCACCCCCAGACCCGCTGAGAAGAACATAGATGTGCGCCAGGAGTCAGCACCCTTACCATTGTCTGGGTGAAAGGGAAGGTGAAGTCGTGTCTCTACGAAACGTCTATTGCCGTAATCATGGGCAAACAAGCCACGGGTGGTGCCCACATATATTATGTCGTTGCCCTGGTTGTCATACCCTACGAACATCGACGTTACTGAATTGTTTCCTAGCTGTATCTTTGCGTCATTAGTCTCGGCCTCTCCAGGCTCAAACACCCACCATAGTTGCCCGGTGGAGTCGATTCCCCAAAGACGCTCATCGTGATGGACCAAGAACTTGGCATCAGTGGTGTCATTTACAAAAGATGAGCCATTGTAGTAAGTCCACCCGCCGTCATAAGCAATAGCCATATAGACCGTGTCATTGAATCGACAGTCATGGACCTCGTCAGTGGCAAATGCTGGCAAAGTAGCTACATTTGTCCAAACATTGGCTGCTTCATTGTAGGACCGTAGGTCTGTCCCAAAAGCTGCATAGATGACATTGTTGTATTCAGTGATAACCCCGATGTCAGCAGCCGCCCCTGCCGCAGTCACATTAGCCAAACCGGGCAATACCAAGTGACCCTCGAATCGTTGCTGACAGTCTGAATCCCAAGAACGATATCGGCGATTCATGTCTTCGCCGTCAAATTTGTCGATGCCTACGCCGCCAGTCCAGTTAGCCCACGACTGCACCGATAGGTTGCGGTGGGTGTCCCTGCTGGTATCAGCGGTGACAATCTTCTGCGGGTCAGTGGAAATCAGTCCTGATTGGACGTTGCCCCGGATAGGATAACGAATGCCATTTAAAACGATTTCTTGTTCTTTAGTAACTGTAGCGGTGGTCATTACGTCACCGTTCTAGCGTTCTTCAGCATCGGGAAGTTTCTCATAGCAAAAGCAGCCGTAGCGAGATTCCCATTAGCCTGACCGATACGAACCCTAGCCTGGCCCTCATCCTCACCTTTGACAACTCTGTTTTGTAGGGTCCCAACCACCCAGTTAACCATGTATCTCTCTGGTATCTCGGTCACGTCAGAGTCAGCAGTGAACTGTGCTGGGTTATCCCCGCCCTTAATCTTCAGCAATCGCCAACCAAGATAGTCCACTCCGGCTGGAGTGAATATCAAATCTCTAGTCTCTTTATCTATCGACCAAAGATTGGACGGCACCGTCTTCCATTCATACGAATCGTTTCGCGTGGCCTCAATCTTACCTACCCAGGCGATGTTGACCTTCTTATTGGCGTTATATTCTAGGGCCACCGATATGATAGCCGTAGCTTCTGAAGGCGCGAATCCACTTGCTGCCTCCGTCATAGCTACACGGACCCAGGTATCTTCGCCCACGCTTAAAGCAGGTATGGCGATAATCTTGTCTGTATCAGCCCCATTAGCCGTAGCAGAAAGCCTTAATACCAAGTCACTGGCAGCAACCGCTGCGTTCACCTTGATAGGGAATTCAATGAAATCAAAGTCCGATAGGTCAATCGAGCCGATGCTTTGAGATGCGAAATCACCGTCAGTTAAAGACCCGGCAAAACTAAACTTCGTAGCGACTTTGCCGAAAATCTTATCGTTATCGTCCTGAGTGATTGTGATGTCTGAATCAACCGATTCATTCCAAACATTCCCGCCCTCGATGATTTGCAGCGAGTTCATAGATGTACGCATCTCTATAGAATTCACCATCTCGAATGTCGTGGGTATGTCAAAGCGAGAGCGTCCACCTGAATGAAGGGTGATGTCTTCGGTTGGGTCATATATATGGGACGTAACGGAGTCCACAGCCTGATTAAAGAGGTTATGGATTCTATCTGGGTCGTAAGCCGGACTCCACAATTCGGCTGTGTCATTCGTCGCTGTAGCGTCGGAAACAGCAGGAAAGAAAGTCATCGTCACCCGGCTAGAAGAAACAGAGGTGTCCGTGACCACACGAGTCAGACCGTCATTGTTTGAACCAGAGGTGAATTGCAAGAAATTGCCATTGAAATCATCGGCAGTCTTATTCGGGACATCGTCAATCAGAAGCGTAGTGGTGGACCCTGAAGCAGCTCCGGTTATCTTACGAAACGCATCTCCAAGGAGGTATCCTACCTTCTCTCGTAGTTCTTGGCGGGTATTTCCTTGTGTGACAGCCACAAATTACACGTCTGCCAAGTAAAGAACAATAGTGCGGTCAGCACCTTGGTTTACGTCGGCTTCACTGCTGGTATTAGTAGAGACCACTCTACCGAATCCAACCGATGTGATAACGATGTCAGCCTGGTTAGCATCGCCAGAAACCGCATGATACTCAGAAGCTCCGGTTGCTATGCCAGTCAACTTGTAGATAGCCCCACCCCGGTCAACGACCTTGACGTAGGTTCCAGAAGGTTCTTCTACCTCAAACGTCACATCGCCTGCTGTCCACGCCCCTGGAGTCACCACGGCAACGATACGTTGTCCATTGAATTCAAAGCTTGTCGAGACCGCCTCACCATTAGCTATGGTCAGTGATTCTCGTCTAGGTTGGGTCATTATTAATCACCTTACGCGGAGGTTGTAAGTGCCCATATCTTTCTCTGGCTTCGGATACCGTGATGCCTTGCTGAATCGCTAACTGTCTATGCCAAAGCGCATCTGGCATATCATGCTTGTCAGAATTCCACGGGGCGGGTTCAGTCTCCCACCGGCCAGCATTATAGTTATCAAACGCTGGAATCTCCCGTACAAATTCCTGCAACTCAGGATGCAACTCAATCAATTTTGACCAAGAGCAACAGATACGAAACTCTAATGTTCTGCCAAGATATGGATTAGTCCAATACCCGATACGCTGGAATGTGCAATCACATAAGTCATCGCCGTGTTCCCAACGTATCTCAGGGATGTGTTCCAGCAGAAGAAGAGTACCTAACATAGTTATCCTACGTTAGAGACTGTGCCATCAGCGATTATCTTTCTCAACACAGTATCATTAGCAAACAAAGCACTTGAAGTAACGATTGCTCCAGCGGCTTGTGTACCTGTTTTGAAGATGATTGCGCTTGTGGGTTCTGTGGTAGCGAACGCTGTTTCCGCACCCATGTAGAGGTTCTGTGCAACAACGTGGGCATCACCAGCAGTGACAGTCAGGTCACCGGCAGTGACCGTTGCCCCGCCAGCAGTGACAGTAAGGCCATTGGTGGGAAGGACTAGGTCATTGGTAGCGTCATCCCATACGCCGACATTAGTCCCGTTGACCCAAACTTCTAGATTGGAGTTTTCGTGGTCGTATTTCCATCCACGCATTCGTCCTGAATCAGCCATTATGTTCTCCTATTGCTGCAAGGCAGCACTTGAAATAGGGCTAACAGCCCTCATTAATCCAGCTTGTGTCTCTTATGCCGCCGACCAATACTAGAATCTAATCGGTGGTTAGACTTGCATTTGTTACAGAGATACACCATATCTGACGTAGGCTCAGGGGATGCCGGAGCCTTAGGGATATCAGGGATATCAGGAATGTCAGGAGCCTCAATGGTTTCTGGGGCTTCTGGGGCTTGAGGTGTCTCAATCACATCAACAGGAGCTACCTCTTCCGGCACTCCAGACAAATGAGCAAGAATCTTTCGGTTCAGTGAACGGTCTTCTTCTTGGGCGATACGCTCAATCTCAAGTCGTTGAGCGTTCATCATCTCCCATTCTTGATGATGCTTTCTGAGTAAATGACGCTGTGCTTCCATCTCATTGGGTATATTGTTCTTGTGGCACCGTGGGTAGCCTACTGCATCAAAAGCCGCCCGTTCAGGACGGTCAGCATGAAGGGGGCAGGTAACGTTACCACGCCAGGGAGATTCATTTGGCTGGTCAGGGGTCCAGCAAGCAAGCCCTCTCATGGCAGGGTTATTGACGTAGTCGTTAGGGAATACCTCTTTAAGTTTCGCCCGAACTCCATTCATGTTGAAGATAGACGGCTCTTTGGTGTCGGTATTCCACATAGTCACGTACCCAGCCGACGTAACTCTGGTGTTAGTGATGGGAACGTCCTCGTCTCCAGTATTCATGCCCTGCATCCCGCCCGGTTCAGGGGCAGTTTGAAGAGCGCGTTCCGCTGCCATTATCCTTGCTTCATTAGATGCTGTAGTCATCTACCCTCTCTCAATACTTACTAACGGACCAGATACAGAAACACGCTTTTTATTCAAGAAGAATTCATCAACCCTGTTATGGAATCCCTCTACTAAATCTTCATGCTCCGGTCCTAGGATTTTCTCCATGTCTATCTCACGGAGTTCATTCGCCAGGTCTTTCAACTCAGATACGCAATGCACCCATTCTTCTGGTGGAGCATCGGTATGCGAAGCCGATTGGATACACTTGGGGCCGCTCGGCCATAGCTCTGCGACCCCCATGTCCTCGATATATTGGCATCGCTGGCCATCTCGCCAAACGATGATTATCTGGAATCGGTGAAGAAGCCCTCCCAGTGCGGGAGACAGATTCAACTCAACTAAGGTGTATGCCTTCTCGTCCGTGTCTATCTCATAGACTGAGGGGAGTCGGTTAAACCCTGTATTGGGATGAATGTATTCTTCAACGCCTAGTTTCAATTAGGCCGTCCAGTCCCGGTTGGCTTCTACCATCAGATAGTCAACGTGCATAATCTCTATGGCAGCACCCTTGGCTTCAAGAGCAAGAATCAACGACAGGTCAACGCTTGTAGAAACCGCTCCGGTGACCGTTCTTACTAGAACTCCATCCAAGAACCAACGGACCGTACCATTAGGGGCCAACTCCAAACGAAGGACCTGCCACTCACCAGTTACTGCATCATCATCGCAGTCTAGTGCCGTGGAATCAGTTTCTCCGGTAGTAGTCCCGCCGTTGTATACGGTGTGCCAGTCTTCGTCATCAGAAAGTTCTGCTGAGAGAAAGAATCCACATATATCCGAAGCTGTCAACGTCAAGGTTGTTGTCGCACCGGTCATCACATCGGTTTCTATGCTGAGAGTACTTGGGTCAATATCGGTGAATCCGAAGAAGACCTCTTTAGTGTCAAGGTCTACGAATCGAACGCGAGTCTCTGCCACGATTGTACCCATCAACCCTACATCAAAGGCAACAGGAGTTCCTATCAGAATCGTGTGGTTGTCTTCGTTTGTAGTAGTCATAACGCCGACACCACTAATCGCATCAGCGTGCAAGAGGGGGATGCCCGAATCTGTATCTTCGGAACCTTGACCAGCAACAGTGAAATTACCAAGTGCCCTATCCGTTGCAGTATTTGAGACGGGGTCTTCCGCAAAGAAATCTTCAAAAAGTCTAATTCTGCCGTTAGCTGATTGAGCCATTTTATTCACCTACTTGTTTAAGCTTTAGCTCTAAATTTCGTATACGCTCCCTGTAGGGAGCCACTGCCAAAAAGATGTTATTCCTAGGGACAGCGGCTAGATTCTCTATCCGTATGTCCGAAGGGTCACCATTCAAATTATGCACAACCCATTCTTTAGGAATAGGGCCATGTGCTTTTGCCCAGGCTTCACGCCGGGAATTCATTACGAAGTCGGCGTAGTCGCGTCACTCAGGATTTCATATCCCCAGTTACCCGAAGACCGTTCCCCGTACACGTACTCATCATAGTGGTACATGATAGTCGCGCCACCGCCGATGTCTTCACGTCGAACCGCTACAGCCCGTGGGCTACGGCCCTGAACGAGGACAAGAGCCATCTTGGAATAAACGCCGCCCTTCGCGTCATTTGAAGAGCTATCAATTGATATCTCGTTATTCTCATGGATGGAGACGTTTCCAATCATACCCTTGAATCCGTTGCGGAATGCATCTGCACTCAGGCCACCGCTGCTGATGTCATAAGTTCCCACAGGGGAAGTCATCTCGTCAGTGATGTCCTTTATCTGGAAAGCGTGTAATTGGGCATGGAGCGGGGCAGGACCTGGCTCGGTAGTGTTACCAGTAATCCGTACTGAAGCAGCCATGATATGACCATAAGTCAAAGTAGTACCTGCTCCAGCTAGAGAAGTAGTAAAACTATCTAGTTGAGTCAAGCCGTCTTGATTCTTCTTGCGAGTCATGGCGTTTTGAGCCAGAACCCCTAGTTTGGCAACCCCGTGTTGGACGATACGCTCTCCTACCCGGTCAGTGATAAGTGTTTCAATACCTACCACGGTTGGGGTCAGAGGGAAGTCAGTATCCGACATTTGCTGAGGGTTGTCGAGAATCGTATCCTCGGTGATGGCCTGGGCAGTAACCTTGGCATAAGAAACCTCGTGCCATGTGATACCCATTCCTTTACCAAGGGTTTGCCGGTCCACCGTGGACATGATTTCGCCTTCATTCTCACGAACATTCCTAGACGCCCCGACAATTGTCGGCAAAGAAGCATCCAGTGAGTCAGTGGTAGTTCGTCCTACAGCCATTGTTCCCTCCGATTATGTAAGAGTTTGTACGTATGCATCAAGCAGAGCTTTCTGCTCAGGGCTTATTACCATATCTGGATTCGCACCTGTAGCTGCCAAAAGTTGAGCGGTAGTCATAGGTGCGCTACCAGAGGGTAGACCGCCATCGGGCGTGCCATCATCGACTAGATTGCCTTCAAGCTTCGCTAATCGACGAGAAGTCTCGCCATTGTTTTTCAATAACAATGCGTAGGCTTCCATTGATGGAGCATCATTAAAACCGGCGAGAGCAGCAGGGTCAACACCGTACTTAGTGCTAAACGCCGCAATGGCTCGTTGTTTACGACCATTGTATTCTTCATTAAGCCTAGTCTGTTCGTATATCTGTTGCGCCCTGACATCTCCAGCCATTCGCTCTTGAGCCATGTCTACGGCAAACCGCTGAGCAGTATCTTGGTCATACCCAAGATTGATATACTTCTGGGTTATCTCATTCTGAAGTGTCTGTGCCTGAGTCACATTTTGGTTGATAGCCTGGACTCGTAGGATTTCATCTCTGTTAGCCCGTAACTCAGCAAGTTCTCGTTGGTCTGCCTCGGAAAGAGTGTTGGGCTGAGTCTCGGTTACAGGAAGTTGAGCATCTGCTGGAACGGTATAAAGGTCTTCTACCGGCGGAACGGGCGTTGAATCAGGCGTACCAGGTTCAACGGGTTCAACAACTTCAGCAGGCGCAGGGGTATCTGTAGGAGTTTCAAGAGCAGCAAGCTCCTCGTCAGCAAACATCGGCATTACCGTGTTTGTGATTGGATTGACTTCTAGTTCAGAGTTATCTTGTATTTCATTTGATTGCGTCATAAAGCCTCAAAATTTGGCAAATAAAAAAGTCGCACTCTCCAAAGAGATATGCGACCATGCGCTCTATCTATACCAAATATGTACTTGTAGGAATTACGCTACCAGTACTGGTAGTCTTGTGTCAATCACTACCCATATACCACCGCACCTTTTGCTACGGCAGAAGAACTCCACCCTACTTCCTTTCTCTAGGCGTATAGGCCATTTGATATCGCATTTTGGGCAATGTGCTTGAGTAGATGTCATCTGCCAAAGAACTTATCAGCTTTTTCTTCTTTATTCCCGCCCAATAATTCTTCTATCTCTTTTTTACGTAATTCCTTTTCTCTTTCAGTCTGTTCTCCGAATAAACGCACGATAAGGTTTTTCTTTTCTTTTTCGTAGATTGCGTCAGACCAGTTTCTCCAGTCAGGATTCTCCCGCTTGAGTTGGTCATCTAACAATTCACTACGAACATTCTGTCCTGTAGCTTGAATAAGCTGACCCACTAAGCCGATGCGTGATTCGGTCTCAGCAACTAATCCTTCAGGTAGATTGGGTCGCAATAACTCCATCGAAGATTGTCCAAAGCCAATGGGGGCACCTAAATCCTGAGCAAGCTGTGCGGTACGAGAAGCAACACCGCCGGGTCCTAATGTCGTGATGTCATTACCGTAGAAATTCTCCCCTGTTTTTTGATTGATTCCAGCACGTATAGGTACAGAGAATCTGCCTTCTACGAATCCTTCTGGGTCAAGAACACGGAAAGCTGTATCCATCTGGCCAGCAATGTCGAGTTGTATCTTATTGTCACCTGTACCCCTGAATGGTAAATCAGGAGAAGCGAAGTCACGGTTATAGCCAATGGGCGATGGACCGTATTCCGTGCTTGCTATCGGTGAGAATCTATCGAATGGAAGATACTTTCCAGTGCTAGCAAAGTGGATGATTTCAGCAGTGGTAATCATGAATAGCCATGTACCCAGCCAGTTTTCTAACCAGAATGCTTTATTGATGCTCCCTTCTAGTCCGATATAGCTTTTACCAGGTATTAAACCAGCAGCTTGGCGAAGCAATCCTTCAGATTCATTGATGGAAAAGAACAACCGTTTTGCTGTCTCACGTATGGTTCTATCCTGAATCACGCTTTGGGATGCCGGTATGGTAGAGAACCGTTTATTCGCTGCTATGGCAATCCTGCGTGCTATCTGTGCATCAGTATCATTCGGATAGGTACGAGCCATCACTGGAGCGATATTATGCCGAATGTCATTGATGATGGCGGCGCGGTAAACACCATCAAACAAACCACGTCTCATAGACCCTTCTAAGGCAATCAATGCACGGGGGATTGCTTTGCCTTTCTTTACCCATCCCACTTCGGTGGCAACATCACGGACGATATCATCAACCGCTCCATCAAAGATGGTCACGTCAGTCAAGCCAAGGCCAGAACGACTGATTTCTTGCAGATTGATGCCCGGCCTACCTTCAACGATAGGTTTTGTGCTTTTCAGTTGCTCCATCAAACTTAATCGTTTACCAGGCGAGAAGTTGGCATGAAGGATATCTTTGACCGTCATAGGGTAATGAGCTAAGTGACTGACTGCTTCAAACGGGTGGCCCTTACGCATAGCATTGACCATGCCGTGCCATGAACCTATGCCGCTTCGCGTAAGAAAGTCAGACTGCTGAAAGAATGAGCCGAATAGCTTAGCCCGTTTAGGCATGAAGGTTAACCAGTCGATATACTTTATAAGATTAAAATCACGCCCACCTACGGAAACCTCTAATCCTTTAGGCTTCTTTCCGTACATATTCTCTAAAGGATTTGCCATCTCAGTTCTAACCTGCCAGCGACCTACAGTAGCCTGCTGGAGTTCTCCAGTAGCCTTGTTTCTAAAAGCTATAGGCTTCCCCTCAAATGCAGGCCCGACTTCAGGAACACGCCAACCAACCTCCAATGGGCCTGTCTGGTGTGGCTTAATCATATCGTCACCAAGAGTCTTCAAAGCTTCAACTAGCTCTGTTTGCTCTCGAAATCTGATACCTTGAAGCTTGGCTACACGCAATTGCTCGTAAGGATTCCAGAATAGTGGCTCGAACCCAAGTTCTCTCATCTCTTGATAGGTCGCGCCATTACGAGGCTTCTTAAAACCAGGCTTTGTGACTAATCTTCCACGCCTTGATTCAAACATCCCTTTTGGTGGCTTCCACCCGCGATAGAAATAATCATCACGTGTAGCCATGTTAGGTTCAAAATCAATGCGGAGAGCAGATTCAAAATCCATCTCTTGGCGTAGATTTTCAAAAAGTTCTTTGACTCGGTTGGCTAGTTTTATCTCGCCAGATGCAACCTTACTTGGATTATGTAAAGCATTATAAAGATGGTCTAGGATAGGTATGTCTTCTTCCCGTGCTGCTATGGTATTACCGCGCCGGACGCCGATATTTGCGGATTGTAGTAATTGATTGCCACGAACAACCACACCGTCAGCCTCTTGGATAGCTTCAGCAATCGCAGCTTCATGCAAACCCAAGATAGTCTGGTCAAGACGTTCATCGCTTTGCTGGGCAGCTATAGACTTCCGTAGCAATCGGTTCTCGACAGATGGCATATGACTAGAGCCAGCCGGTGGCACAGTAACCTCGTCAGTCACAGGAGGAGATTTACTACCATCAGGTATGGCTGAGTCAATCTGGGCATTCTTTGCTTGGTTCGCTTGACGTACCTGCGCCCGAAGTCGCGCCACTGCTTCTGGGGTACTAGCTTCATACGGGATTTGACTAGGGCGAATAAATTGCTCAGAAAATGGATATCTACCTGAATTCACAGTTTCTGGAGCTTTAGGCATTGATGACTGTGGCGGAAGTTCTTGTCTTTTCCAGCCTTGACCTTCATTCTTCCATACAGCGCGAATATCAGCAGCGGTTCCTTCACGTGATATGGTTGGAACCATATCTCTTACTGGACGCTGACCAGATGGAAGTCTTTCTCCCTGCCATACCCTATGTGGTATCTCTACTTCAACCAAGTACATCGGAGCATCTGGCCTAATCCCAGATTGCAAAGTCCCTGCTTCTTCTAATCCTCCGCCCCAGCCTGCTCCTCCAGGGCTATCAGACCAATAAGCAAGATAATCAGGTATAAGCTCCCCGTCCGGGCCAGCTTGAAATTCTCTCCCAAAGTTTTCCCCTTGAGCCATCTTGTTATATTCAAACTCGCTCATAGAACGCCATGAGTGAGTAGTACTAGGAGTCTTAGATTGAATTCCCTGAGGAAACTGAGTTGCATCTGTAGTAACAGATTTGCCCATAACCCTTGGACTAGCCCCGGCTTGACCTGTTTTTCTAACGACAGGGATAGGAGGAGTCTCTTTGAACGGTTCCCATCCAATAGCTCCAGGCAGGTCTAGCTCACTTATCTTAGCCTTTTGAGAAAATCCTTCAAACAAGCCACCGCGCATACTCCCTGTCTGCTCTAACGGCCTTGAAGGCGGCGTAGCGATATCTGCAATCTGCTTCTCTAGAGATGCTGCATCTTCTAGATGTTTAGCCATTATGTAAGAACGACTATTTTTAGGATTACTGATATCAGGATTAGCGATTTGTCTACGTGCATTTGCGCGAGATACTCCGGTCAGGCTTTCAACCTCAACCGTCATTCTCGCAATCTTAGCTTGAATATTACGAAGTTTAAGACGTAATTCCCTTGTGCCCTCAGTGTTTAATCGTCCGATGAACTGAGTTTGAGTAGTACGGGGAGTGACATCTTTGCCGCCACTTCTTCTTGTGACGGCAGTACGAACTTCCCCTCCAACAGGGACCTCTCGTGGCAGTAATTCAGAGACACGTTTTACATCGGCAGCAGTAGCATTGCCTGGAAGAACTTGGACCTCGTTCCCTCTGCCCCCTAGCGGCCCAAGTTCAGCCCATGCTTTTTCTTTTTCCGCTACGGTAGCAAAATGAACCCTTATTCCAGACGGATTATCATTAGTCAACAGTACAAAGCTAAGGTCATCGGGAACTTGAGTTCGTCCAGGTGGCAAAGCCAGTTGCGCTCGCGTGTTTATCGCTGATGCTACGCCTTCGGTTCTTGTCGGTATGCCACGAGCATCTAGCCCTACATTCTGCACATTCTGTACGGCATCGCGTAATGCGATTTGTCTTTGAATGGACGGTGGTGCTTCAGAGATAAGGTTACTAGCGCGACCAATTGTAACGTCATCAACAAAGTTACGAGGCCCAGACATTCCAAGGCCGCGTCTACCAAGCTGTGTAAATCCTACTCCTGGGATTAAGTTCAATGGGTCGCTTCCAACTTCCAATAAAAGGTTTTGCCCAAAATTTCTTTCGGAAGCGCGTTGGTTGATAGCATCTACCAACTCTCTTAAACCAGGGTTTGCACCTGCTTCTCCACGGTATAACCGTTGTATAGCAGTGTCAGGAGATATGTCTAATGGGTCTACGATGCGTCCGTGTATGCCAAGTTGTTCAGCAAGGGCACGCTGTAAGCCAATCAATTCTGATGTATACGCAGCACCTACGCGAGCAGGTATGCGGTAGAGCATACCGGCCCGGCCTAACGGGTCTCTGTCAGGAGGGCGTTCTTCAAAGGGTAGAGGTTCCCGTCCTTCAAATACAGAACCAGGGGCTGGTGCGCGTCGAGCTTCGTACTCTTCGATTAATTCTGCTTGGCTCTTACGACGAGTGGCTTCTTCTGTAACCTGAGGAGGTGCCACTTCGATATCGGCAGGAACTTGAGGAACTTGAGGAACTTGAGGAACTTCAGGAACTTGAGGAACTTGTGAAACAGCCTTATTCGCAAATGCCTCAGCGATGATTTTTTGTGAATCTGTTGATACTTCGGTTGAGGCATCTTTATTTGCAAATAATCCAGCGATTATCTCTTGCGAAGTAGGCTCTGAAGTAGGCTCTGGGGTAGCCGTAGCAATAGGCGCACCCGCAGCTCGCTCTTTTTCAGCAAAAAGACTAGCGATAAGCTTTTCAGATTCAGATTCTGGGTCAGCCATTATCTAACAAAACTAGCTCTAGGATTGAATGTTCTTCCGATTTCTCCGCGCTGCCCTAAAGGAGTACGGAATCGGTCTCGACCAAAGTCAAAAGCATCGATGTACTCAGTAAACCTAAGCTTTGGGTCGAAGCGTTGCAATCCCTGGAATCTATTGAATATCTCTTCGCGTTGTTTTTGAGCAGCTTGACGCTGATTAAAGGGCATATTGGACCTAGATAATGCGCCTTGAAAAGCGATATCAGGCTCTTCTTCAAGAAAATCCTCGAATCCAGGGAAGCCTGAGGGTTTATCAAAGAAGTTTTGGTCGAATTGATTAAAGAACGTATTCGGTTGAAACGCTCCGAATCCTTGAGTAGTCATTAGAATCCTGTAAAGGCTGTGGTCATTAAGTCCATGATTTGGTCTGGAGTTTGATACGCACCTGGATTCATTGCAGCTTGGTCAGCAAATCTATTCGTAAGGAAATCACCATATCCAGCCCTATAGCTGGGATTGATATTCGCTAGCGTTGGCTGGATAGATGCACGAAAAGCGTCCCTGGCAGCACCGGCACGAAGATTGCCTGAGTCATCAAGGAATCTATTGAAGAACCCTGGAGCCGAAGTTCCGGCAGCACGTATATCGCCTAACGCACTGGTTAAACCAGCCGCAGTAGGAGGGGTTGCTTGAAATTGACTAAAGGCTTCTTCACGAGGTGTAAGGCCAGCCATATTAGTGATTGGCTGTTGTCCAAAGAATTGGCTAAGCATACTGTTTGCCACTCTTTGGCCTAAGGGAGCTAATGGACCAAAGTTTGCTGCACGTATCCTACGGAGAGCCTCTTGGTCTCCTTGTTCGCGTAATAAGTCTGCACGACTAAGGGTCACTGCTGCTGGCTCGGTAGCTCCAAATGGGATTGGGGTTGGCACAGAAGTAGAAATAGAGCTAGGTGATACAAACGAACCTTTGACCGTATCCCAGACCCCACCCGGTGCTATCAACTCATCTACAGACATACCTGACTGCCGAGATATAGCTTGCAAAGCCTGGTTCGCATTGCTTCCGTAGTCACCGCGTTTCCATGCATCTAATACTGCGGCGATGATTTGATGTAGTTCTCTGTCTCCAGCACTTATCTGAAATGAATCCGTTCCCGCATTAGCTGTTGGATTCTGTGCTGAATCCTGTGCTGAATCCTGTGTTGGATTAGCCGCTTGATATTCTGGGGTGTCCATGACTTTCTGTTGCGCTGCCCTGATGTCAGAGGCTGAATTTTCAAATGTCCCATCTGCCATTACTAATTGGAATCTTGACTGAGGGTCTCCGCCAGACGGGTCTACGCCTATGGCATAGTTTTGTTTTTTACCAGTTCCTATGTCGAGATATACTGCCATGACTTACTCCTTAAAGGGGACTTAGTCCATTAATCTGTGCGCCGGGACGTGGCATACCAGGTGGGACGTTAGGCCCAGCCTGGAACGGCGTTCCTATACCTGGAACCGGGGGCGGAACCCCTTGAGCGGCCTGGGGAAGTGTCTGTGGACTGAATCCAGTACCGCCACCATCACTTCCGTCTCCATTGTCTCCTTCCCCTGGTGGTACTAGATTATCTATATTACCACCAACTTGGAAGAATTCCTGCACCTGTCTTTCCCAGAAAGCCTGCCAGTATTGCCCACCTTCTATGTCACCAGCCTTGAAGAGAGCGTCAGCCATCCTATGGGCTTTGACTAATGGGAACTCCGCAGCCATCTGTTCTAAGACCTTATCCATGTCTGCGTCAGGGTCCTGGCGTTCTAGTACGTCCTCTAATATATCTCTTCTAGATAACGTCGGCATACCATCGGCCATCGGTGATGACAGTCTTGCCGCCATCTCTATCTTACCAGCTTGGTCCTCTGGGAGTTCTGGGACTAGGGTTATCTCTGCTTGGGGTAAGTCCCTAATCCCTTCAACCGTAATCTCTGACGAGAACCATTTGCGGTTCTTGTCTTGACCGCTCATTTGCATCCCTTGTCCGAATGCGCCCGTATTGAAATGGTCGCTCCAGTTATTACATATCTGTCTAAGGGCCATCGATAGAGCTTTGACTAGGGGTATGACCTTATCAGCCGCCCCGCCCTTCAGGTTCTGCATAGCGAACCCGGAGATTGCCGCCGGTGTCTCACCGAACATTATGACCGGTAGACCACCGCGTTGCATGGCCCCGGATACCACGGTCTCGTAGGTGACAAGGTCAGGGGCAGACCTCAAGAAATCATAGACCTCTAGTTTTTCATTGGCCCCTAGAGGAATCTCGGCTCCGTCCTCGAATGGGTTACCTTCGACCATCTTGGTGCCGGATTCACTTTGGATGCCAAAGACGGGTTTCAGACTTCGTGCGGCTAGGTTCTTCAGGATAGACATCATGAAATTATGAGTCTCATATTGTCCACGGTTCTCTGCGTAGATGCTCTCTCCGTAGTCGGCCATCGACGCCCCGAAGTGAGCGGCAGATAGTGTGCCTAAATCAGGGCCGAAGGCAGAGCCGGAGTTCTGTCGGCCAAAGGCATCCTCATTGATTACGGACATCACGACTGGCTGAAGGGTGGAAGCCACGTTCCAGCACGGAACCCTGTTCATGCCGTGTCTACGGCGATGGATGAACCCTTCTTTGACCGCCGGAATTATGAGTGTATTATGTGTCCGGTCATAATAATCGTAGACGATTACCAAATCATTGGACTTACCAGCCGTCTCATTGAGCAGGCTGACATTCTTGGTCGATAGTGTATCTTCGACCTCAGAGCGGAGGCGGTAGTATTTATGACAGAGCCACATCAACCCGTCCTCTCCGTTCTCGTACATGACGTTCCTGGGGTCGAATGGGGTAGCGTCAGCGTAGACCTCCCCGGTATTCTTCTTCACTAACTGGGAGCGTCCACAGGTACGGCCTCTGATAGCGAGGTGCCAGGACATGGTATCTCTGAGCGGGGGTCGGTCTCCAAGGACCAGACGTTCGTCGTTAGCCTTGAAGTTCCCAGCCAAGAATCTTTCTTTGTCAGAGTTATCGTCCCTGACTGACCGGCCTTCTTCCTGGTTCGCTTCTACCGGGACCTGGATGGTCATCGCAGCACTACCAAGGATGCCGACCATCTTCCTTCCGAAGGTACGAGGTTCGTTGGTCGTATAGGTCATATACCCGGCTAGCCCGTCTTCTTCAGAGCCGGTGTATCTATCCAGCCGCCAGAGACCGTAGTCGAAGTCCATCCGCTCTCTGAGCAATTGGGTATCTTGTTCTTTCTGATTGACTATCTCGATTATGTCTTCTGGGCTTCGTATCGCCATGTTTCACTCTCTTGCTATTAATGCCTCTTTACCCGAGCCGTATTAGAACGGACATCGCTGAAATCTGACGGTCTATGACGATATTCGTCCCTGCTATGATGGCTGACAATCTTAGCCGTCTGGTTATAATTAGCCCTTTCTGGCATCAAATCCGAGATTATATAGCGTTCAGCGTCCATCCTGTGGAACGTCGATTTGCTGTCAATCTTAGCCGTTGGCTCATAATTCTCGTCCAATTCACGGGAATAACTCAACTTCTCGTCTAGATATCCCGTCAAATCATTGAACACGAACATCTTATTCTGTTGATGATACCCATAAACCGTGTTGATTCCAACCTCTACGCCGCGCTCACGAGGTTTACCTATAGGCCACCCAGCTATGGTGAACGCTTCTCTCCATCCATCTTCATGGACCGCGCCCCCGACCCTCTTGATTATATTCTCCCCAACCGAAAGTGTCTTCCATTTCTGAGCATGGTCATAAGCACTTAGCCCACCATCATGATAATCCCTATAGACATACAAGAAAGACGTTGCCGGGTCTTGCGCGTACCAAACAGCAGCGGTGTTATTAGGTCCGAAGTCATGTCCAACATACCTAGGCCAGGATTCCGGCAGCGTGAACCTCGGAATCAAACACACATTCTCATCGAACGCATCATATATAAGACCCGCAGGCTTCTCGAATATGCCCCTATAGAACATATTGAACTTCCACCTCGGAAGCAGCCCCCGTTGCCTCTCATATTCTTCTTCCGGAAAAGCAGGGTTATCCTTACTATCCCCCTGTATGACCGATATATTGGTGTCTCCCTGTTTCCACCGGTCATAGACCTCGAACTTGAACCACCCGAACTCATACGGCGTAGTCGTTAACAGCATCCTACCTTTCCCAATCCTCGTAGCAACCGCCAACCTCCTGTTGACCGCTTCCCACGCTTCCCTAGTGAATTGATGTTGTCCACATTCGTCTAACCACGCCGCTATCGCCGTTGCCGACTCCAAAGACTCTGGACTGGTAGCCGACCCAACGATTATCCTCTGCCCCGGTGCCCCATGATGCTTCTCGAACGACTCGAATACCTTCTCCCCCGCCTTCCATTCCCCCCATTTCAGATAAGTCTCGAAATATTTCCTAAGTTCCGGCAGCATCTTATTCCTTAACAACGGGAAAGTAGCCGTAACCACCAGATAATCCCCGAATATCGGCGTCGTACCATCTTCCTCATTCATCTCACGATGCAACCAACAAGGACCAATGGTCGTTTTCCCGTACTGAGACCCACAAAGAAGACAAACCACATGCGCCGTATCCTCATACACCGCAGTCTGCCCAGGATGCAGATTCAACCAAAGATGCCCAGTCTCATCAACATCATAAAAAGGCTTTATCTCAGGAAAAGCGACCATACCAACCCCCTCTTCTAAGCCGATTCTACCACACCGACCCCAATCACTCCCTCCACAGACACTGACAGTCCTCTATAGGCACGTAATGCTGCCCACAAACACCATATACCTCCTCCTCGACAACCTCCCAATTGCCATCTTCCTCAATCCTGACCTTCATACCACACCCATCACACGGATATACCCCAGAAGGCGGCCTCTCATCCCTCACATAAGACACCCAAGTGAACGTATGACCCTCCTCTCCACAATCCTCAAGCATCATCAACTCCTAAATATCAACACTGTGACTCTTCAGCAACTAGAAACATATACAGAAAAGGTCTTTGAAAACTGTAAAAAATATTTACGGTGACCTAATACGCTACATCGCAAAACGGCTAAGCCCTGCCGGGGGGGTATATACCCCTTCTATGTATCTTTTTACTGCTACTCTTCATCTAAGCTAGTATCAGGCTCTGGTAGGCTCAGTGATTGAGCCTCAATAGCCACTGAATCAGTATCATTACCACGATTCAATACAACAGTAACTTGTGTGACTAATTGTGCTGATGATTGTACAGATTGAGTGAGTCCTGAGAATTCAGCGGCTAGCTTTAATGACTGATTAGCAGGCCCTATCTGTGCCAAGTCTCTAGCCATACTGAGATTGGTCATAGCCTCTGAGATAGCACGTTCTTTGGTCAACGTCACAGAGGCTAATATAGTCTCTCGCTGAGCCTTTATATTCGCTGTGATATCGCTATGATTCATCAACATATAAGCATTGTTAGAAATCGTGGCGGGTAGCATATTTTCCGTATCATATGCCGCCTTATATGCATCAGTCTGATTCAAGCCGCTGATGATAGCGTCACAGAATCTGAGTTGTTTGCTAGTTAATTTAGGCACGTTTCTACCCTCAGAATATATTGATTCTTTTTGCGCTAGATTGCGGCTCGGTTAAGTCACAATCGCCTGCTAGCTAGCACTGCGGCCCCTATCGCTAGGGAACCCGCCCAATTAAGCCGCTCCATCGCTAGCCTATCCACGCAGACACGCCTCGCCGCTAATGTTGGATAACTTCCATTAGCAGGATATTTAGCCTCAATTATAGCAAATATCATCCACCTATCGCTAAATATCACAGGAAATATACGTTTTTTGGCAAAATTGGCTGAATATTCGTTTTGCTAGGCGTGCAATCTGTATATCATCTATGATAAATAAACAACATCAAATTTAATCTTAAGGTGAAATAGTGAATCAATACAGTGAAAGCTAGTCTTACATACTCTCGATGGGTTAGGGCCTCTACGCTCTAGCAGATATCATCAGGCTGGATATAGCCGGAGTTGGACTCTCTAGATTACGTCTGGAACCCGAGTCTACAACAGTGTATTAAATCGCTGATTCTAGGCGTAAGTAGCGATTGCGCCTAGTGACGGCTATTTAATAGCTAGATTTAGATTTGGAGTTATCACAATGGAAACCAAAGTAATCACAAAGCCGAACATGCAAAGAATACTCAAGGATTTACGCACTATGCCATTTTGCGACGTACAGAAGATTGAAAACGGATACCTAGTCACTGCCAAGAGAGACGGCAAGACAATCAAAAAAGGCGACACGTTACTCAAGGCGATGATAGGCACGAATGGTTATCTGGTACGTAGTCAGGCTGGAATGCTAGACATTAGCGGCGATGCCAGAGGATACAGATAATAATCTAATCTACTG
>VTLG01013900.1_pt1 | contig 26942 bp, 40 predicted proteins | sample 4694571 | NCBI WGS metagenome assembly VTLG01 (sample SAMN12604809, study PRJNA352737) | marine metagenome | biome: ENVO:00000447; feature: ENVO:00000209|ENVO:00000569|ENVO:01000036; material: ENVO:00002151; isolation source: viral sequences binned using virsorter ...
AAGAACCGGTTCACGCGGTGTGGAAAATGCGTCACCGGGTGGCCCGAAATTAGTACGTAGCGGTTATCAATTATACAGTCCAAGTCTTGATGAAGCTCGCGGTCGAGGCAAAGGAAAAGGCGATTACAACCAACGACATGATTCAAGTACAAGGGCATCGCTGAAGAAAAAGAATCAAGCTAAAGCAAAACGAGGAAAAAACAAAAACAAATCAAAACCGAAGACTTCGGCAATTCCGATGTCCGGTTTGCCGTTCGGGAAAAAGAGGTAAGTGAAATGGGTTGGAAAATAATCGGAATTAATAAAATATTCAATACTAAAAGAACTTCTCGTAAGACATATAGAACTCAAAAAGATGCTAAAAAAGAAATACAAAAACTCAAAAAAGAAAGTTATTTAGACGGTATTACATATAAAATCAAAAAGGCGTAAGTGAAATGGTAAAAGCTAAAAGAAAAACGAGTAAGAGGCAAGTAAGTCGTGATAATCTAATTGCAACTACAGGCGGTTTCCGTATCTCTAACAAAAAAGCAAAAGAGGCAAGAGCAAGGATTTTGAAAAGGAAAAAATCAAAGAGGCGTAAGTGAAATGACAAAAAAATGGTTATTAGTTGCACGACAAAACAAACATCAAAGATGGAAAACCATACAAGGAATGAACGTTCCAACAACAAAACCAAAAGCAAATAAACAGTTAGTCGAGGTTAAAACTTCTTTAAAAAACGCAAGGAAAAGTGGTTTAATTGACAAAAAATCAGGCCATGAAATAAAAATTATACCGGTAACTTCGACTGGGAAAAATACTGCGTTGAAGAAGTTAGGGCCTGTACCGTATCCACCATTGATGAAATACGGTAAACACCGTAGGTAAATGAAATGGTAAATATTTTCTCTAAGAAAAAAATTGACAACCTTTGAATATTTCTCGGCATTTTCAGGAATAGGTGGATTTGAACTCGGTATCGGAAAACAAGGAACGTGTACCGGATATTCAGAAATTAATGAAGATGCGATTCAGATTTATAAAAAACATTTTCCAACACATAAGAACTATGGAGATATAAAAAAAATTGAACCAAAACACTTACCAAAATTTGATGTGTTCGTTGCAGGATTTCCTTGTCAACCATTCTCGGTCGCTGGAAAAAGGCGAGGTTTCGCAGATACGAGAGGCACATTGTTTTTTGACATTCTGCGAATTGTTAGAACTAAAAGACCTAAATATACTATGCTTGAAAACGTTAAAGGGCTACTCAATCACGACAAAGGGTACACTTTCTCAACTATCATCGTTTCACTTCAAGAGTTGGGGTATGATGTTGAATGGGTTTTGCTTAACAGCAAGTTTGACGGAATCCCACAGAACAGACGAAGGGTTTTCATTGTTGGAACTCTTAGAGGAAAAGAATGTAGACCGAAAATATTACCTTTCAGAAAAAGTAATAAAACTACTAATGTAAAACACCGGTCTATAGATAATAATACTTTATATAAAATTGTAGCAGATAGAACAAGAAATAAAGCTGGTTTAGGACGTAATTTGGAAACGCCAAAAGACTATACTAATACTCTTACAAGTACCCCTAAAGACAATCTTGTTATCAGGGTTGATGATACAAAGGAAGTCAGGAGATTGACACCTATTGAGTATGAGAGGCTACAAGGATTTCCTGATAATTGGACATCAGGTCTTTCAGACAATAAAAGATACATGCTAATAGGAAATGCAGTGAACGTAAGTACAGTAAAAGCATTGTTCAGTCAACTAGAACCTTTTTAAAAGAACTAAGTGTATTATATAATTATATGGAAGAGTATTCCCCCGAACAATCCGTTTATCATAATCCCGCTCCTCTTAGGAATGAATTTGACAAAGTGATAAAAAACATTCCGTATCCTGTTTCAAACCAATCCGACAAAGAAAACGAATTTGAGTATCGTCGTAATCGTGCCCTATTGCAGACTACATATCTTACGGCAGGAAGGATAAGCGAAGTAATTAGTTTAAAGTCAAATAACTTTGACTTCTTTACTCCTAATTCGGTCAATTATTTTATACGTAATATGCGTAACCTTAAAAACAAAAAACTTCCATTCAAGTTAATTCCCATTCCTAAAGACGATTGGTATACGATAGAGATAAAGGAATTTATAGAGAAGTATATTCCTAATCCCGACTATTATATTTTTTATCAGCGAAAAAAAACATTCGGTCATTCTACTCCAAACGGGTTAAAGCCTTTGCATCGTAGTACGGCATGGAGGATTGTATCCTCCGCAGGTGAACAGGCAGGAGTAAAATTATGGTGTCATTTATTGAGGCATTATCGACTAAGTCATTTAGCTAATAAATTAACCGACAGAGAATTAATCAGATTATCAGGGCATAGAAACAGTGAGAACCTAGAATACTATGTACGCCTAGACGAATCGACATTTGAAAATAAAATACCAAGTGCAAAAGAATAATTTTTCACGCCTGAAATAAAAAAATTAAACAATGCTGCAACACTTTATACAAACCGTTGCATAGTTACTAGAAATAAGAAAAAAGGGCATTAGATAGTGTACTCTATATATATAGAATAATAAAGGAAGAGCTGGGTAAAAGCTATGGTTATAGCTGTATTCCTCGAATAAGCCTTATAGTTTCAGTTCCTAAGTCCGTTACTGCGACTTCCCCCCATCTATTGTCGCCTTGCCTATAGGTAATCAGTTCTTTTGAATCAAGTACAGTGAGGTATTTTTTCAGTTGTAAATAATCGAATTTCATTTTATACAATTCAAGATACTTATCATTGATATGTTTCGTGTTTCCTATCTTTAACGGTCTATGTTTTACCGCTTCATAAATCACGCCTAACAATTCCTTTTCCCATTCCAATAGATGTTGGTCTTGTGTCCCTGCCTGTCCGCTATAGATTCTTGCTTTAGCCTTTACCGAATCACGAACTCCCTGCAACAATCTGTTTGCTAGATGTGTTCTTTCCTCTATCTCTCTTTGCATTTCATACTTAGGTAAATCGTCCCATACTATAGGTATTGCGTGTTCCTTGCCTTCTAGTTGATGATATTTTTTATAATAATCAGGACGGTTACGAAACCACAAAGCCTCTCCTTTCCTTCGTCGGACTACATTGCCGTTGGATAGTTTTCTCGTCGTCCATTGTAGAGCTATTTCCCCGGTAAAAGATACCTTCATACGCCTACGGAAATCCGACCAATCCGGAAAACTACCTAGAAGCACGGCTACATGACTACGGATAGTCATGAAATATTTATGAAAAGCTACAAAGTCTTGTTTGTTCGCTTCTGTGCTCGGCATGTCAACTGCTATATCGTCCCATGAAAGAACGGGTATTCTTTTCAATGTAACGTCTCCATACTTAATCCAGTATCGAGAATCATTTTGTACTAATTCGATTAGTCTAGGCAATTCGTCCCTTCTAGTTATCCTGAACTGCCGGGCTACGTCCCAACTTCCATACATCTCTTTCGCTATTGTTGTTTGAAGAGTACTCTTTCCCAATCCTTTTGCCCCCCAAATTCCTACCGCTTCAAATCCGTTGTTTAGTATTGCGTCTGATAATCTTCCGTAAAACCTAGATTTTTTATATACAGATAAATTACCGAATAGGTTTTCACGAAACGAATAGCTTTTTACCGACAAAAAAATTAACTCTCTCTTAGGTCTAATACTTCGTTATCTCCGTATCCGCCTTTTTTAGCTACCGCCATATTTACAGAGAAGTTTTTGGTAAATCCTTCCATAATAGTGTCTAATCGTTGTGGCCCTGAACTCGATGAACCCATAGCAACCAATGTAGTCTGAATAACTTTGTTTGAAAGAACCAAATATTCCTCCCATAAATTACCGTCGATTCTGCTAACCATTTTTTCGCCACGATTAATTTTTTGAATATCCTCCTCAATTTCCCCTTCAAGTATCAACCTGTTTCCTGTTTCGCTTATTTTTGCCCAAAGCTCTACCCCTCCTTTTGCATCTATTGTGCTCTTGAAATCAGCTACAAGCTCTATCGCAAGAGACATATCGTCATTCGGTTTTAATCTCCCTGTTGCTAGTGCTCTAGGTATAATATCCTGAAACAGAATATCAATCATCTTAGCCGACTCTGTAGCCGGAAATCCCGCAAGTGCTGGGTCGTATGTCGTTTCCTTTCTTTCCTTGTTCCATTGTATTTTTTCTAATACCATATTAACCAAGCTCCGATTGTATTGCATTTGCTATATCATCTGTTGGAGGAGATGTGTTCGTGAGCAATGTTACCACTCCCCAAACAAATATACCTGCGAATAATAAGTAAAGTGCATTTCGCTGGAAGTTAGACATTCCTGATACAGCTCCCCGTATCCCTTCCTTCTCTATCATTTTTGTCTCGTAAAAAGCTGGTCGCATTTTTCTGCTAAGAAGTCTTTTGTCATTTTCGATTATATCATACAGCATATCAATTTCCGTTTCTCTGTCTGCCGAATCCTGTGCCTGTACCCCTCTCGCATTTTGTTCGACCCACGCAGCTTCAAGATGCGGAAGTTTCTGAATTAGATTTGAATAGTTTGCAGTTGCAGTGCAACCCAACACGAAGTATACCGGTACTGATTGAATGTACCTAGTGTCGTATTGTCTTAGGCCAATCCTTTCAAATATTTCCTGAATCCTTGTAAGTCTTTTTGTTGAAATCGTCTCTCTAGTTCCTCTGTACTCTCCATACGTAACTGATAATCGAGGGTTCATTCTAGGATAATATTCGCATATCCAACTTCCTTTCCAAGAAAAAAATTGTATTGCAGTAGTGAACGGGAGTACGGTAATATAGTCTGTTTCTGCGGGTACATTGCCGTCCCCTCTATCTCCTCTATGACTTATTCTCGTGTAATAAAAATTAGGAGAGTTCATCATCGGAAGTAGGTACTCCTCCCCCGGTTTTATGAACTTTGTTAAATCTTCTTTTTCTACTGCACTTGTAATTTCCTGAATATCCTCAAAGTACAAACTTTCCTGAATTGGTTTTGTTGTTCCTCCGTACATTATGTTATGAATAATAAAACCCGCATTAAATTCCAATATGAATTTATACGTAGCGTATCCGAACATGCCCATTACTCCTCCGATAAACAATAATATTCCGCTCCAAAAATAATACGGGTCGTCGTATACCTGTCCCCGTCCAATCAATCCCATGCTACCGATAGAGAAAACACAAATCAGTACGGTTAAAAGAATAAGTCTTTCGTATCCCATTGCTATTGATTCTTGACTCATTTCTTTTTCTTGCTCCTTCTTGTTCTTGTCATCTGAAAAATATCAGATGCACTTATTCCTTCTGACATGAGCAGTGATATGTATTCCTCCTGTTCCTCCTTATCCATTCCTCCCGTCAACAACATGAATCTAAATGCGTCCCCTAGTTTCTTTTCCGCTTCTGTTTTTGGAGACTTTGTGTATTTATATAAACCGATTTTTTTGTCGAGAAAAATACCGAACTCTGTGGGATATTCTTTTGTTATCTTGTATACTATCCTCCTCCAATCTCCCCAAGCTACAGTAAGTCTCAATAAATCTATGTGGTTTAATCCCAAGTCTTTTTCCAAAGAATCTATATCTTTTGCTAATCCTTCGGACACATCTACCCTGAATGTTTTGGTTTTAGCCTTTTTCTCTCCCAAAAAATAACAACTATGTGAATATTAGACAGAGTTCTTTATATGTATTCTCTATCTACAGATAATCTATGAAGTTCTCTTCAAATTCCCTGATAGGAGGTAATAGATTATTAAATCAAGCCTCAAGTGGAGTTGAAGGTGTACTTTCGGTAATTGCACTGTTAGCAGCTATCGGATTTTTCATGAATGGAGTAACAGGAGGAGCAGTCCAATCTGCTATATTTCCGGGAGGAGATATGGGAGTTGACGGAGTGTACTCTGGCCCTATTGCCCCAAGAATGTCTCATGTCGATGCTATTAATTCAGGTACGCAATACAACGAAGGAGCATCAGCAACTACCCGATGGATAAGGAACACTGGAGCTGTAGGTGTGCCTCAAACTGGCTATCAGTTGTTGACTACAGGAAATAATACGTTTTCTGCTCTCCGAGAAGATAGAGGAATTGTGTTCGCAGAAGTCGAAGGTAATGTAGGTGATACATTATACTTAGACATTCGTCGTACACTTGACTCAAATCCCGGTCTGTTGGAAGCTTATGGTTATGTAGATTATGACAACGATGCTAAAAAAGAACACATGTTCAGAGTTAACTTCGCAGGAATTGGACTTTCCGCAGGTCAGACTACATTAGACTTACCTCTAAATGTCGTTTGGTATGCAAAAGCTGATTCATTTAGCGGAGCAGTACAAGAACCTTCTGCAAGTCTTGTTAATGTAGGCAACAGTCAGAACAATACGCAAGTATTCCGCTACCGTTTCTCAATGGGAGCATTTGACCAAGCTGCATTGATTCGTGAAATGCACATACGATACAACACTTCGGATACAAATCAATATGTAATCGATAAAGTAATCGTACCATTCTACGACTCACGTACAGGAACATACACTAACTACGAGTTCAATCAACTCAATGCCGACGAAACTGTACTCGCAACCAATTCAACGTACAAATGGTTCTTTGCTGGAGACCGTAGTGGTATAAAAGATGCTGGTACTGTTTTAGCTTCTAAAACCGGAGCTCAAAAGTATGTAGATATTTTAGTATACACTACATTCACTCTAAACGAGAACGCAAAGCTTCGACAAGCAGTCGAGCTTCGTTATTGGGACGACGATGAAATTGAACAAAGAGTTCAAGCAGAAATCCAAATCAATGACGAAGGCCCATTAGCTTAGGTGTATACTTTGGCGATAGGTTCAACTAACGGAATGATTGGTGGTTTAATCGGAGCAGTAGCCTTTGCTGCGATGGTTATAGGCATCAACGTTACAATAGGAACGGCCACATCGCAAGGTGTATTACCTGCACTCGCTCCCGGCGTAGCTGCCTTCATAGCTATTGCCTTTGTGCTGCCTCTTCTCAAAAGATTCGGCACTAAAGGCAGCGTACCCAACCCTGTTGTGTACGTACTCGCTGGTGTAGTATGGGTCGTCTTGAACGGTGTTCTTAGAAGCACAACCTTATTTGGCGGTTCAGGTACGGGAAGTCTCTCACAAATCGGAGCTTTCTTTTCCTCAACCGATGCTATTGTAGCAACCGTACTCGAAGCGTTAACTGTTGTAGCAGCAGTATACGTAATTGAGTTCGCTACTGGCCCTGCCCGTGATATAAGACAAGCGGGACAGCAAATCTAGGAGTTTCTATCCAAAAAATCCCGGTGTATCGCAGTAAAGCGGTACACTTATTTTTTTTGCTAACGATAAATAATTGTGATATATGATGAAAAATGATACTAAAATGAAAAAAGGGTCTCCCGAAGCTAAGGCATGGGGAGCAAAAATGAAAAAAGCTAGAAACAAAAAGTCTAAAAGTTGGTTGAAATGGTAAGGTATATTGTTCAAAAAAGAAGTGGAGGATACTGGGTACAATCCAAAGTATTTAAAACCAAAAAAGATGCAGAAAGTTATACACTTAAAAAATTTGAAGGCGGTATGAAAAGAGGCAAGTCAATTAAAAGTATACAACCACATAGAATTAAAAAGCAATACACTGGTAAGGTAAAATGGTAAACGGAAATAGATATTTTGAAAGCAGAGCGAGTTCGGGTCAGAGAACTAGACTAAAAAGAATCAAGGGACACTTGAGCAATAAATCTGAATCTGATAGAGAAATGGGAGACGAATTATATAATTATGCAAGTAATGAAGTTGGTTTATATGAAGGCCAGTATACATCTATCGTTAAAAATCTAAGAGGCAAGAAAATTCAGGGCAAGTATTCAAGCGACGCAGCTCTGTTAGCATGGAGGAATTTTGCGGATACGGCAGCAGAACAATATAAGGAGGATTTTCCTTCGTCCCGTATTAGTCCCGCAGAACGAAGCTACGCAGCAGATAATTTTAGGCAGGAGTTCGAGGACGAATACAGTTCAGGAAATTACGAAACTGAAACATTTAGAAGATTTAAAAACGAGAAAAAAATGAGAAAGAAATACGGCACTTCAACCCAAGTACACAATCCATTAAATTCACTATCACACTATAAAACATTCAATAAACCGTTTAGGTCGATTAACAAATCAATTAACACATCTATTAGACAAACAAAGAAACAAACAAAGAAATTTTTTAGGGGCATGAAAATATAATGGGCTACAACGCATATCAAATAGCGGGAATTATAGGCAACCCAATTTTTTTGGGAGTATTAATTCTAGTATCCGGCGTAGCCGGTCTGTATTATTTTACAGACGTATTTGATAAAGACGTAGTAGTAGAACCGCAGTGTGTTCTTAATCCCGGCCCTGAATGTTTCAGCGAGGAGGTAGACGAAGGAAAGATTTTCGGAGATAAGATAAGATGTGATGTAGTTCTTGTATCCAATACCTATGGCGTATCCGTAGATGCTGGACGTACAATATGCAAGACCGTATCAACATGCCCCACACGAGAGATATTTGGAATTGAAAGAGATATACAGTATTGGGAGCAATATCAACCCGCAGGGGAAAATAAATATCGAGGCGACATAAAGATTAGAAGCAGCTCCGATGTGATAAAGACCGAGACAATGGAGGGAGCGATTACAAAGTCTGAAAGAAAAACATATAATTTAATCAGTGCTGGAAATGAAAGAAGCTACAAATTAGAGATGTGTATGCCGAACAAATCAATGCACGAGGTATACGTGATAAACGACCCTGCACAAGAGGGAATTGCAAGTAGTGAAAATAGATTGAGTGTTGTGGGTAATGTATAATGGGGAAAAACAGTCCGTTTCTTGTGTTCTTGCCCATGATAGCAGTTCTAGTTGTTTTTGGAGCGGTTTATTATTACACTGATTTTTTTGAGGATATAAAAGACGAAATAGGAGAGACTACAGGAGCATCTCAACCAAAAAGGGACTTGATAAGGTGTACCTTTGAAGTACGCAATGTTCTGTTTGAAGATGTAGAGCTTCGTAATATCCAGTGCGAAGTAGCAAAATCAGCGTGTACCAAGACCGGAACTGTATTGCCGGGTCAATGGAGCGTAAATCCTATCGACTGGTATGCTTTTGATAAGGGATACGTAGCAATTAAGGTAGAAGATGAGAAAGAGGCAGAGGTATACTCCTATGAAATTAAGGAACAGAGCAGGGACAAAGACGATGAATTATTGCAGGAGGATTTTAAGTATTGCTTCACAAAAGAACAATTAGGCCAGTACAACATTGAGTTAAAGGTATACAATGATGAAGATAAGGTAGTAAACGAATATAGGAAAACATTGAAGGCGTAAGTGAAATGGCTTGGAAAATAATCGGAATTAATAAAATATTCAATACTAAAAGAACTTCTCGTAAGACATATAGAACTCAAAAAGATGCTAAAAAAGGAATACAAAAACTCAAAAAAGAAAGTTATTTAGACGGTATTACATATAAAATTAAAAAGGTAGGGAGTAAGTGAAATAAATGAACGTGCCCCTACTTGTTGTTGCTATTCTTTTTTTCAGTGCATCGTTGGACTTGAATCCTTTTGATTATGCAATGCAGGTTACTCAACAAAGCTCATTAGTTGATATACAGGATAAAAACGTAAAAATAACGGTTGATTCAGACGTATCCGCATCTTCCGTAAGAATGTATGTCGATATAGAACCAGTGAAAAATATAGAGGGGAGTTACTATCTTTTCATCGAGTCGGGATACGGCGAATGTAAATTCAGGGCAACTTATTTTGGAGAGTCATGGAATCTTTTGACGGAGGACGGAACATCAGGAACTAGAAATTTGCCTAGACTTCCGGGAGTACAGTTCTTTGGCCCAATTACTTTAAGGGAAGGAGTGCCTACTTCCGCAATGATTTATGTAACTCCGGAAGGAGGGGTATCCTATGAAAAGAAAAACAACATAGTAACGTGTGCTACCGTTTATCAATTAGCTGCGGGTCAGTTTGATTCGTCAGGAAAACTAGACCCGTTTTCATATCAAACACAATGGATACAGGTCAGCAAACAAAAATCGTCATTAGTGCAGATTGAACCAGCGAAGCAGGTTACAAAACACGTTGTAAACATAAGACTTTGCGAAGATATTGCTACTCCGTGTTCTAGTTTGGGACAATATAAAATCGGGGACGAATTTATATCCACGCATAAAACATTGACGGTCAATAAGGGCCAATCGATAACGGTTACACCACTACCAAAAGGAAATGCTATGTTTGTCAAATGGATTTGCGTACAAGGAAACTGCGAAGGTCAGGAGCGTCAGCAAACATTAAACCATTCCCCGACAAGCGATGAAATATGGATAGGTCATTTTGAAGAGCAGATAATAATGGGTAGCCTGTTCGTGCCTACTTCAAATGCAGATTGTTGCGTTGATATTTTTATTAACGGCAGAAAAACAGACCAATCAATCTATAATTTTGAATTGGGTACACTCGTAACAGTCGAGGTAATTCCTAAGCCTGATTCAGATAGCTGCCTTTACAATAAGATTGAATGTTCAGGAAAAACAGTGCACATGATTACGTCGATAACGGAAAAGCATAGTACGGGAAAAACCACAGAAGTGCCTTTATTGAATGACCCTAACTGCATGAATGCATTATCTTTGGGCTACGTTCAGAACTGCGGAACTACAAATTCATATTCAACAACCATTGAAATTGACGGACAGGTAACTTTTACAGTGTGGGGTAGGGGGTATCCCGTAATAGATGCTACTACAGTTACGCCTAGCGACACTCCTATACCATCTCCATCTGAACCAAAAACCAATCCCTGCGATGACGAGTATCCTCCCGCAGAATGTCAACTTCCTCCAAAGCCAGTGGAAAGTTCAAGTAGTTTCGCATGGTTCGGTATCCCTAACTGGATAGAGGCATTATTTGGGGGTATTTTCGCTTCCGTTGCGATAGGATTATTACGTATTCCGTTCTTAACGAGGTTAATATCATGAAACAGGGAGGAGGAATAATAATAATTGCAGCGATAATAGTGGGAGCTATCATTGTCGGACAGGCAGTACTCCCGTATCTTGTATTTGGTACGTTAGGATATACCTTAGTGCTTAGCGACGAACAGAAGGAAAGCATTTGGGATACATGGTATTTGAGGGATATGATACCGTACATGAAAGAGGTAGATGAAAGCATCATAGACGCAATACCCGACGAACATGAACAGAGCGTAACGCAGAATACAGTATGTTTGCCTTCTCACTACAGTGATAATTCTATCAAGTGGATTAACACATTTTCTAGCGAACAAAAAGCTGCGGATATTTCCAATGCGATTGGATTGGACGGGGCTACACACATACATGAAAATACGCAGTTATTAGAAGGATATGACGACGACGGTTTTCCTATGTATCGTTCAGTTGCAATAGGATACATGGCGGGTCAAACACATCAAGACTTTATGAATTGGTATGATGGAAAATGCAGGAGTTGAAACAATGTCGCAGAATTTTAATCCTGAACAATTTGAAGGAAACAAGCAATTTAATTTCGGCAGATTAGCTACGGGTTTTTACCTCATTGCATTGTTGGGTATGGGATTTATCGGATTCTCGTACTCCCTATTTCCTACATATACCGTACCGATATTGCTGATTATATCTTTCAGTATCAGTGCTCTTGCTTTGGCCTTCAATACAGGAACAGTAAAAGTAAGCGTCATGCCGATACAACAAACATTCATTGTGATAGGGTTACTTGGAGTCGGGGTAGTGTTGGGTCTGAATATATTTACGAATGTATTTACAAACTACGGGCAAGATGTAGCCTTACAGTCAAGCATAATACTTGGCCTTCCGTTATTGACTTCCATTGCCTTCTTTGGATTTATCGGGATACTTGAGGAAGTCTTTTGGAGTTCTACTTACATTGTATTGAGGTTTTTTTCGGGAGGAAAAAACATTTTAGCGTTATGGGGAATAATTGCAGCAGGAGGAATTGTATTCCATCAGGCAGTAGCAAGGCAGTTGTTTCAGGGTACGATATTCAATAGTCCCGAATATTTCTTGTGGATTGGATTGAGTTGGGTATTTTATCGGTTTATTTTGGAGTTAACCGGACATTTTGGGGTTACGATGCTTACACACTTCACATGGAACGTGGGCATTACATTGATTAATCAAGGAGTGGTTTAATGTCTGACAAAAAAACCCCTGTAGTCCCACTGATAATGAACCTGATAAAACGAAGTGCAAAAAAAAGAAGGGATAGAAGAGCATGACAGTAAAGGATTTTCTAATGTCTCCCGCAATGAAACCGTTGACATACGGCTTTGTTATTATATTATTTGGGATTATATACAGTCGATTCCTAGCAGAACCTAACTATGCAAGTCTATGTTGGGATACATTTACTCCTTTTGGAACGGCTTGTTTTCCCGCAGGTGTTGAGGAGTTGGGAACTTGGACTGACCATGTTCTATCGGGCCTTCTGTTTGCAGTATCCCCGATAATCGTGTTTGAATCATACACAAGAATTTTCGGCAAGGGTAAGAAATGACAGATAAGACGAAAAAAGAAAAAACTAGATTAGATAAAAGACTCGAAGCAAGGAAAAGAAACAAGTGGAAACGAGGTGTAGAAACACTCGACGAATACATTGCAAGAAAATTAAAAGCTAAAGGTAAACCAAAAAGAAAACCAAAAACTATAACCGATATTTATGGTAGGAGACGAAAAGCGTATTGATGAGAGCACATAATAGATTCTGCTATCATGACTGTCTTGAAGATACGAGGCTATTGATGAAAGAGGAATACGAGTTATACCAAATATTAAATTCCCTGAAAATAAAAGAAGATAAATTCAAGGAAAAGGTAAGACGTAGACTTAACGTAGTGCAAAGAGATTTATTTCACATACGCATAGGGCATGATGAGGTATGAAAAACAGATATAAGTATTCCGCAGTTGTTTTTGTGTCTTTGATGATGTTCGGAGCTATTGCAGCTTTTCAGGGGAATAGATACATTGAATCGGGAACTGTAGGATACACATTCAATACGGAAAATATATTCTTTAACAATGCAGTTTTTGAACCGCAGAATAATTTTATATATCTTGACTTTGATTTTTATCCCGAAGATTCGGAGTACATATATCTATATCCAGTGGCGAATTTTGGAGGCCCAGTTGATTCACAGCAATATGCCTTTGCCGTTTTTGAACCGGGGCACGTAGTATATGCAATAAATAATCCTGCGGAAGTGAACAACAAGCAGTTATCTTCCATCGATTTATTTGCCCAAAATGAATTGGGAGACAGGTATAAAATCATGACTTTGGATTCTCGCAGTTTAATACAGCTATCAGATATGTATCACAACTCAAACCCAAATATTGTTGAGCGGGGTAATATATAATTGTCAAGTACCCCTAACCGACTGTTCATTGTAGGAGCTGCATTGTTCATTGTTGTTGTTGTTATATTCGGGGGCACGTTTGCATTGCCCGACATAGCTGCGTCTGTTACGGAAATAGAACCACTTGAACAAAACGATATGCAAATAATCGAATCTTCAAGTGTTGATGAGTTTCTTTTGTATCCCGGAGATGAGATAGGCAGCGTTCAGGTAGTTACCACAATAACATACGACAACGGACAGAAAGACGAAATTTTTTCGTCGGCAATTAGTCCGATATACGTAACTGAAAGGGCACAGAGTTTTGTATCTCCCGACGGTTGTTGTGCAGTAACCGAAGTGGAGTACAGGTACATAATCAATACCCCTCCAAATCTAAAAATTCAGACGATAGATGTTGACGGAGAGATTTTATTTTGCAATGAAAAAGATGACCCTGATTTAAATTGCATAGATGAATCAACAAATCGGCCATACAACAATGCCTGTGATAGTGCCCTAAACTGTGATTTTCAGTTTGACAATGCAACTCCTTTTTTGAAATTCAATCCTAATAGCATACCGTTCATAAACGAGGGTACACAATTTGTCTTTGAATCACGGCTAACAATATTGGTTTTTAACGAGGACGATGGTAAATTTTATACGGCAATAAATGATAACTTTAACATGAGAGTATACATTCCTTTTGCACAGCAAACAAGCCTTAATGTAGATGTGGAAGATGGTTCAAGCAATGAAAATGATTTTGTCGTAATTAACGGTCAGGCATACGATAACGAAACGGAGGAATTAATAGGAAAAGGTTGTGCTCTTGGTTGTGATGTAGGGGACGATTCTCTTATTCACTGTTCCACTGTTGATACCGGTGAGTGTCAAAGTGTCATAAAACCGGTAGAGACAAAAGAATATCTCTATACTACAGGTTTTAATAACGATGTTGATATGTGTCATTATACATTTGTCGGGGATACAGCACAGAGGGTTGCTCCATGCTGAAATTATTTCCATACTTTATTATTTTTATTCTTGTATTCAGTCTATTTACTCCTAATATTCCTTTTTCTTTTCAGGAAAAAAAAGCGGAGGCATTAGAACCTATTACGACCCGTTATGCCTGTCATGAAGTCAAAGACTATCAGAACGGCACACATGAAGCTTCATTCGGTCTGCCTTGTTGGGTAAAAGGAAGTCCGTATACAAAATGGCTAATGACTGCGTATACAGACAGAATAGAAATGAAAAACGGAATGTACGCATCTCAATTAAACACGAGTGATTCAACAAATAGATTCTATGATTTGTATTACCATGATTTGAAGAGTACGGAAAATTGGGTTGTAGAGTATTGGAACGGAAATGCTTGGGTTGATTCAGGAATTAACAGTGCAACTCCAACTATCAGTACACTCCAAAATAATTCAGGAATATTCGTAACTTCTACAAGGCAAAATCTTAACGTTAAATTATCCATAGTATACATTACATTGGAGGGACAATCACTAAAACATAATATCGAACTTAAGAATCTTGGAACGGAAAAAGAGTTCAGGTTGAAACAGGTACATGATGTTAAGGATACAAATACCGTCAGTTTAGCATCAGGGAGTATTACAAGCATAGGTACGCAGTTTGTAAGCAATGACAATATTGTGAATTTCTATTATTCAAATTACACATTAATGATGACCGAAAGACAGAGTTCGGAATACTACAGAAACGTAACTTTAACAAACATAAATTCCAATCTGAACGCAGAGTTTTTATTTGGAAATAAATTAAACACGAACCAAACAGGGTTAACACTTTCCCAAAATGAAGTATTTTCGATGGAGAGTGGAGCAACTTGTACCGCTTCGGGAGGGGATACAACTTGTGCCGCAGCTACTTATTTTCAGGGAATAAGCGGAACAACTGGAACTACGGGAAGTTCGTGTACTGCCGGTGGTGCTACGTTTGGAACTAACGCACAAAAATCTTCGGGTTCAACAGACAAACTAAATTACGGAAAAGAGGACAATGAAAGATGCTATTTATTTGGTTTTGATTATGATGTAACAAACATTCCTAGTGGGGCTACAGTATCCGCAGTTGCATTTACTTGGGCTTCCGGCGTGTTTGAAGTTTCCCATCATGTAAATACAGGCAGCATACCAAACCTAGACTTTCATTATGTCGATGATGCCGACTGCACAGGTTCAAACTCGGACTTGGACGATGTATACCCTGATTTGCTCGATGCTCCTACAATCGCTACAAACATCGACCCTACAAGCACATTCAACGGCAATACGGTATCCTATACCGATTCTACTTTTCTGTCTTATGTTACAGGCCAATTAGAAAGCGGAACTGCTGCGACTGGAAGCGAAGCGGAACACATTTGCTTCGGATATTCGCAGACCGGTTCAGACATAACCGGCGATGGTTCTAACCACGATGGCTATAAGTCGTATCCTCCGGTAATAACAATCACGTATTCAACTTCAATTACCATGAGTTTTGACATAAACGACAATGCAGGAACTTTATTGCCGAAAGGAAATATTTTGCTTAGGGCTACATCAGGAAGCAATGCGGGTGTGGCTTCTGCAACTTATACTGCTTGTGATAATGAATGTACTTTCACTGCAACTCCATCAGCTACTTACACTTTTGCGGTTCAATGGAACGCAGCGAATACAGGAGCGGGGCATTTATTGAATTACGTCAAAGTGGATATTGGAGGAACTACTTTCAACAGTACACATACCCACTCATGTTCTAGCAACTGTGATGTTGAACTAAACACGCAGATATATCAAAATATAGATATTGAGTTTCGGGACGATAACAACGAATTGCATAGTCCGAACTCCGTAACTGTGGTACACACGGATAACTCGACAGAGAAAACATATTCAGCGTTTTCAAGCAAAGGCATAATGACTTTTGGTCTTTTAGGGGTAGGCAATTCATCGTCTTTTACCATCAAAGATGTTGAGATGTATGGAAAGAACGTAGTAACAAACGCTTCGGCTACAGTAACTCCAAATGAAATAAACGATAACATTCAGCATAACAACAAAGTCTATCTATACGACTTTAGATTTATATCCAACGATAAAACAATCTATCTGAAAAACGGGGACGTAGCCTACCATATCAAGCTTGAGAACGGAACTGAAAAAACAATCACTGCCGATTTTACCGAAGTACAGATTAGTAACCAATCAATTTTATCACGAAGTATAAAATATCAGGGTTGGAGCATCAACGATAACAGTACGCAGTATTCTTTGGGATTGAAAACAGATGCGGACAATAAATATTCAGCGACAAATAAAACGGTTCTGATTTATGCAAAGTATTTCAAGGTGTTGGTACAGGCAAAGGAGTCTACAGGAACGTCAAACATTGCATCGGTAGTAAACTACAAATCTACTTTGGCGAACACAACGGCAATAAACGCAGCGTCAACGGAAACGGGTTCGTTTACTTTTCATGTCGGCAACGGTTCGCAGACACTCAATATTTTTTGGCGGGATTTAAATGTATCAAGTTCGGTGTTTAATCCAACTGCGTCGGGCACATCAAACATAAACACAAATATTGGATTAACTACAGACAACGAAGTTTTATTTGCCCGTAATAATTCTGTCGTTTCGCAAATATCCTTTGCTTCGGATACGCTTCAATTCAACGCAACGCAAAACGCACATGAGGCAGGGGAGGAAATAACAAAGATTGAGATACTTGACAGAACTTATGCAAATAACGCATCAAAGAGAACTCTTAATGTAACTGAAACTACAACAGGATTTACTTTTGACGACCCGGTTATCACGGACACATGGACGATGAACGGCGAGACATTGGTAAAATACGTCTTAAGTGCTGGTACGTCTCCCGGAAATTTAGGAGGTGGAGGCGGAGGTGGAGCGTCGCAAGGAGGTCGAAACGTCCAAAGAAGCACGGATACGGTATTAGCGGGAGTTGGTTTTGATACAGAAGATATGACAGAATTTGAAAACCGTGAGTTGATTATATTGGCCGTTTTATTGATTGGTGTGGGCATTGTTTCATTTGGAGGATTAGGAACGAGTACAGGAAGGAGCAGCAGCAGGGTTTTTAGATAATGAATTTAGGTTCTTTTATTTTAACTGGGGTTGTAGGAGGAATAATGCTTAGTGCATTGATTCTGTTTTATTGGAACATTACAGGTGTGCCCGAAACTTCAACGATGATAACGGCACAGGTTTTTATCGTTAATTTCTTTGCTGCGATTTTTTCTTGGCTAATAAAAATGCTTATTAGAAGAGAAAAGTAATAGGATACATGCCTAGTAAACTACGGTCGTTTAAATCTGACCCGGCAAAAAGAGGAAGAGGAGCGGGACAATATTACCGCAGAGTCGACTCTCCGGGAGGTTGGGCAAAACGTGATAGACGTTTAGATGCAAGTAGACGAGCTTTCGGCTACAATCCTACGATTAAACAAGGGAAAGTAGGCGGTGGAGCATACTCGCATAGACACGATGCGAAGTCAGCAGCAATAGCTAACCGTGAGAAGTTTAAGAAACTTCCCGCAAATGCAAACAGAACCAGCTCTAAGTCTACAGTGTACCACTACGAAAATATGGGTAAAAACCCTTATCGTACTCCTTTGCCTAGACAGATGCAAAGCAAAGCTGCAACACGGACACGTAAACGCACAATCGGAAAGAAAAAAGCGACTAAAAGAAAAACAGGTAAGAGGAAATCTTCTAAGTCTAAGTCTCGAAAGAGATAGATTATAATTATTCTTGTTGGGTTACAGCTCAATCCAACAAGTTATAATTTTTTTTTCAAATACAAAATTATATAAACGATTTAATTATTAGTATAAGTATAATGGGATTTTTTTCTAAACAAAAAAACACTATAAAAAACGAATCCGAAAAATTGGATTATGAGTGCGAGTATTGCAAAAAAACATCTAGTCATTTTTTACGCACAATAAATATGGTTACTAACACTTCCTATATTAGATGTGCCCTCTGCAAAAGAAAATGGACTTCGGAGGATTTTATTTGGAACAGAAAAAAAATACTTCTTGAAGATGAATGGGCAATGGCGGGAGTACGTACATTGAACAAGGAGGAAATGAAAGTAGTTGAAGAGGATTTAATTCCCACTGTAAAAAAACAAGAAGAGAAAGTTTATCATTGCAAACTTTGTGATGAAGTTTTCACTAAACCGGTTCACATAAGGTATCATTACAAAAAAGTCCATTCACAAAAAGTAGGTACTGCCGATTATGTTGAACCTGAATCAGAACACGTGCCTGAACCTGAACCAATAAACCAACAAGACCTTATTGACGATGACTTAGTAGAAAATCAAGACATACCCACGAAGGTTTATCCCGAACCAAATCCCGACGAAGAGCACAAAGAAGATTATTCTGATTTGATTTAATATTGAGCAAAAAAATTCCTTGTCCTAACTGCGAGAATTTAATGGGAAAAGACTCCAATACCTGTATAGAATGTTATAGAAAAACATATCAAAGTATAAAAAATAATTATCCTCCCACTCCTAGACAAGATACGGTTTTTTTTACCGCATTAAAAAAACAAATGAAAGAACTTAGAAAAGAATTTTATAAAAAAAAAATTAGGGACGTAAGTCCCTAATTGGTTAATGACGATTGTGCACTGACAACGTCAAATGTGCCGTACTTGCCGACATTTAATTGAAGCTGGTCTTTCCACTCCGTAACATAACCGTTTGTTATGTTGAGTCTGTCTCCCAACTTAATTGAACTGCCCTGACCTTCCCAAATTGGAACTTTAATCATTCCTTGACTTTCGTCGGAAACTGTAAAGTCCTGAACTGTTAAAGTCTCTCCGGTTTTTGTCCGTACTGTTCTTTCCTCGCCGACAAATAAAACAGTCAAATTTTCCATAGTAACTGCCTTGTCGCCTACGGATAAATCCGACACTTTGATTTGTGTTTTAGTATCTTCCATGTTTTTCACCTCCATTTACGGTTTTTTGCATGAGTGATTTAGTCATTCTACACGCTTGTGTAAATAGTAAAAAAACGTAAATAGAACCGTTTACTATTTTTTTACTATGTTTTAAGCACGATTTACTCAATTAGTAAATCATCTCCATTAGTAAGAGCGTGTAGAAACTCATCGTAAGATATTGCTTCGCCTCGTATTCCACTAAGGAATTTAATTGAGCGAATCGATTGTTTGTCGATTGGTTCGTTAATTCCTAATCCCATTTCACGAGTCTCAAGTAAATTGATTGTTTTCTCAACATCGTCTTTTGTAACTTTTGCAAAGTCCTTGTCTATTTCGGTCAAGTCCTTCGAGTCTGCTACTGCTTTGTATTCCAAAGCCCTGCCGTCATCTTCCTGTTTTCGCCACTCGATAAAACCCTGTTTTTTCAAGTGTTTTATCTCGAACATTTGGATAGCTCTTTGATTTTTCGGATTGTCGGATTCTTGGACGATATGATTATATGCCTTTGTAATTTCGGGCATAGTCCACCAATCTAAATTTTGGGTCTCATCTTCAAGACTTGGAGGAGTTTTCTCGAAATTATCGGTTAGTTTTATTTGCGGTTTGTCGTTTTCTTTTTCACTGGTAAAAAGTTTTGACTTCGGTTTTAATAAAACCCTACTCCAAAGAGTATGTGCACTTTGCGGAAGTCCAGTTCTTTGAAGCTCCGAAAATTCCTTTACCATTTCTTGCAGAAATTGATAATCTTTTTTGTTGGTAAAAAGATAATGCAAATCCTGTTTTTCCAAATTCCTATTGAATTTTATTTGAATGACTGGTCTAGTTTTCATATTGAATAAAGCATGAAGTTTTAGCATATTTGCATAGTCTTTCATTGCTCTCATATCAGTTACTTGAGAACTTGGTAGTCTTTCACGTAGGTAAAGACCTAATGGGGATTTAACTTCGATATTATTTTTTGCTAAGGAAAAAACATCGGCTACACGAGACTTTACTTCTCGTTCTTGCACTTTGTCTTTTTTAGTAACAATTAATTCACTGGAAATTAAATCGATTACTTTCTCAATTTTATCCTTTGATTCAGTTACAGAAACATTCACACATCGAGAAATTATTTCAGACATGTCTTTATCGTAAGCATTAGCCGAACAGAAAATAAAAGACGGACTACCGACTATTACGGTTTTTCTAGTAAGTCTTTGATTTCCGTTTGTCTCCGTTACGATGGAATATAATTCCGCTGAATCACTTGACAAAATCGGTTTGAGCATCATTAAAACGTCATAGTCGGCAGCGTCGGTAAATAGGAAATGTATTCCCGATAAGTCAATTACCTTTTCAATTTCCGAATCAATATCACTAAGTTCTGATACTGATAGAAATATAGGTTCGTGTTGACAGGTTATCTGCGTTCTTGCATTGCAATTACAATTTTTGTAATATTTGTCTGCGTTGTTTCGGTCTATTTGGTTTTTGAAAATCCTTCTATAGTCGTTTATTTCACTGGAAAAAAATCTTTCGTATCCCGGTAAATTAAACAAAGCCTTTTGACTCATGTTTGCAACGACTTGAGAAGAGCTTTTCGGACAAATTGACAAAGTCTCGTTAGCTACGTGGGATTTACCCGCACTAACACGACCTCGAATATAGACCATTGTGCTCTTGATGTTTTCAGTCATGGCCGAAAATGCAGAGAGCAAAACGATTTTACGAATTAAATTATCTCCGATAATTTTATTTCCTAAATATTCATTTGCGAGTTGCATATCGTCAATGACATTGATTTGTGATTTTTGCATAATTAACACTTGCATAGAATTACTCGATTGGAAGATTTAAATTGTCGAGTCTATTTTTGTTTAGTCTTTTGTCAAAATAAGTAAAGTCCGTGCTCTTCAATTCGGACACAGAATTTCTCTTGTTCGTTCCGTCAAGAATCTCAATCCATCTTTTGACTTTTTTATCATCGATTTCCTTTTCTTTTTTATCCCGTAAAAAATCACATTCGTTACAAATGTTTCTTTTGCATAATTGATTGTTGTTTTTATGTTTGATTTTCATAAATCAATAATCATATAATTCGATATAAGATGTGCACTGAAATAAAATTGACCGTTTGTCAAAAAGAGCACACCATATCGGCATAAAAAAAAAGCGGGTTTTTTTTCCCGCTTTTAAATTTGTCCGATTCCGCCGAATTTAATAATTTTATTAAATTCTGACTTTGTTAAATCCAATCCGAATATCGAATTAAATTCTCGAAGTCCTTTTGCACAAACTCGACCTTTTGCATATCCACGAATTTTTATATCCGCAGCAGCAAGACAACCGACTTGTCTAAAAGTGTCTGATTCTCGGCCATTGTCGAGAGTTGTGAGCGAATGCCCATCTCGGCAAGGATTTGAACCTTTTTTGACTTGAACGAATTTACGTTTTTTAATTTGCGTCATAAAATATAGTCGTAAGTAAGATATATAAATATATTTAATTTCTAGAAATTAAAAATAAAACGATGGTTTGAGTAATTGATTTGGGAGATGTGCTCCGTTTAGAAAAAAAATAAAAAAAAAATCGAAAAAATGACAAAGTCCCGCATGACTAGAAAAATAGATATAATAGTCATATATGAATAATTGGTAGAGATGTATACTTAAGACGGCCTTTATATACTAAAAAAAAATATATTCCTATATATAAGTTTTACTATTTTAGCTGCGAATATCGAGGTTCTATATAAATATTTATGAAATTATAACTATAGTTGTAATACTGACATAGCACTGTTATATATAAAGGTTTGCCTCGATATTCGAGGAGTTTCGACTTTGATACTTTTTAGGCAATAGGTAGGGGGGAAATGGTAGAAAAATAATACTATATAAATGTTTGTATAAATTTAGTCATAATCGAGCTATTTATATATTAGTTAAATAGCTCTATTAGCTCTGTTTATGACTGCGTTTAATCCCTAAAAAAAGACAAAAACAGAACTATATATCTATATAAATCATTTTATATATAAAGTCAAATTTTGTCGGGGTACAATGTCAATATTTTTTCACTAGAGGTAAAATATATTTGACATTGATATTTTTATATATCTATCTTTATATGTAAGACTGCCGTAATTTCTTTTGTACTGTAAAGTATTGACGATGAAAAATTCGGTTAGATTTTGGCCCAACGGCAATAACCGAATTGTACGAAGTCTTTGAAAGACTTTCACACACTTTCACGTTACAATACTTTGCATTATTTTAAATTTCAAAATAGGAAATTTGGTTTAGGACTTTGAAATACATCTGATAGAAAATTTATCAAAGTTTAAACAGTGATTATACCTAGCACTCCCAAATTTCTCATAGGCAAAAACGGTATGGTTAGATAGTGATTTACAGACAACGCAGACCTACAAAAAAAGACTTTGATAAAAAAAATGTCAAAGTCTTTTTTCTCTTTTTTTTATGGGGATAATTAATTTAGTTAATTCTCGTTAATATCAATCCCATGATAAAAAATAATCATCATGCAAATATCGGATACAGTGATATCGAGCAATTCACTGCATCTACTCCTACAAACCTTGTTAAAGAACAAGGCAAAGGAGTCAAAGCAGCTCCTGCCCTAAATCAAAATCGTGCAATTCAAATAAAGGCATTTGGACGATTACCAGACCCATTAAATTTCAAATCTCTGTATGGATTTGAAGAGTTCAAATTATTGGATTTTAATCCAGTAAAAAAGACTTGGGCAGATACAGGAAAAAAAGTAGCAATGCAAGACGGAAATTTAATAACAAGAACATTAGGCACAAATCTAAAAACGCAGATTGTACCGCATGACTATGTTATTGATACCGTAAACGACACAATCAAGAAAGCAACATCGGGATACTTAGTCAATGCGACAGTTGACGGTCAACCTGAATACTCCAAAAACGGCATGGTTATGAAACAAAAGTTTCTAACTGGAAATATGAAAGAAGTCTTTGAAGGATTAGACGAAACAGACGAAGGAACAAAATTCCAAGATGATAACTATCAAATTGGATTTGAAGTTTCTAACAGTTTGTTAGGAGGTTTTTCAATCGGACTTTATAATTTCCGTGTAACTTGTTCAAACCTTGATTTTATTTCCAGTGAATTAATTGCGGGAATCTCAAGAGGTTCATTACAATCCGATTCAATAGGAAATCAGTTACACAACCCTCGTCAAATCAAAGCAGACATAGACACATTATTGTCTTATGCTGCGACAATCCCAGCTTTGTATCAAAATTACAAAGATACAAAATTAAATCAAGAAGTTGCGGACAAACTTAGCCGATTAGGTAATAGATTCTTGCCTGATTACATCAAGCCAAAAAGTCGTAAAGGCGGAAATATACACCCATTGCACGAAGCAACAAAAGACTTTCGTGAAAAGGGCAGTTCATTTTATAAATATGAACCTATGACCGCTCAAGCACTTGACAAGGAATGTCTAGAATACTCTAGATACAAAGTATTTAACGACATTTCAGAGAGACTTACTCATAACTTCAAAACCGGAAATGAACCACAGACAAAACGTGATTACTATGACGTTTTACATCGTGCAATGAAAATCGGCAATGAGGACAACGTACAATCCGTTCAAATCGTAGATAACAACAAAGTGCGATTAGCTGCGAAAGCAGCAAGAAGAGGTTAATAGCCTCTTCTTTTTTTCGGAGTGAAAAAAAATGGATAAAAACGAATTATCAATCGGTCAAACAGTTCATCTTGTTCGTAATCATACGAACTACGGATACGGCACAATCGTAAAACTCAATCCTGCAAAGGCTAGAGTCAAAATCACTAAGGCGGAAAAACGATTCGAGGTAGGGACGGTAGTAAACGCTCCTTATTCTCTTGTCGAGAAAGCGTCATGGTTAGACGTATGTGAGTAAAGTAAATGACTTTAACATCTTACGAAAAAAGAGAAAACGAGAAGTTCAGAAATGAGCTTCTCGCTCTCAACAAAAAGAGAAACGCACATCTTCGAGACATAAATTTATCTCTGCAAAAAAATAATGTTCACGACGAATGTCTAAGTATAATGTATCAGACTTCGATAATTATCGAAACATTATTTGAGAAACTCGGAATTGACGACTTGGAGGAAAATCAAAAATGACTTGTTCAAATTGCGGAAAAAGTACATTTTTTGGAATCCTAAGAACAGTGTACTTTGTTATTGGCGATGCTCCAAATAAGAAAAAGAAAGGAGTGCAATGGGAGACAATGGATTTGAAACTTTGTATCAAATGCGATGACAAGGTAATAACAAAGTCTCAAAAGGAGGAAAAACATAAATGACCGAAATTCAAGTATCCGACGAAATAGAAAAAATTTCTTTGGTACAGAAAAAAACCGAATGTACGAACTGTTTAAAGTTCAAGACTTGTAAAATTGTAGCTCAAGCAGCTCCAATAATAAACGACTTCTTGCAACTTGAACAGACTCCTCCCTTCAAACTTGTCGACCTTGCGAAAATCTGCGACGAGTTTATACCACTTCAAAGTAATGACTTAGGAATTGAGAATTAATTTGGAGTGGAAAAAAGACAAAGTACTGAAAAAAGTCAAACGTCTTGAATTTAAAAGATATAAGATAGTCCAAAAAAGTGGAGTAACTAATATGTTAAGTTCAGACGTATGGGTATACGCAAATATCGACAAAGAAACTCACAACACAATAATACAGAACTACGAGGAACTCGATAAAAAATATTCAAGTCTTGAAATAACAAGTCAAGACATGGAGGGTTTTTCATTGTGGTACGAAATCGTACAACGTGCAAAAGCAGAAAAAGAAATATCAAGAATCAAAAGGGGATAAAAATCCCCTTTAACTTTTTTCAAAAAAATGTATAAAGTAATGATTCATTAGTAAGTAAAGCATCAGTAAGGGATTTACTAGTAAGACCTTACAGAAAGAACCTCTGCCGTAGGTTGATGTTGAGGAAACTAATGATAATTACGTACAATTTTTTATTGGAAAATAAAAAAGTAGACTGGACGAAATATACCGGGGATTCATTAATTGGGTAAGTATGACCCGATTAGTGCTTAGTTGTTTTTTTGACTTTGGCCTAAAACTTGTTTTAGTCCATTGAGTTCATGATATTCAAAAAAATAATTAAGGGTTCTATCCTTAAGTAATTCATAAGAAAAATAAAATTTAGGATATAGAAATATATTTGTATGTATTTTTCGTGAGATTTATTCAGGTAGAACAGACTATTATTAATTAACAGTTCAACTTAATTATTAATAAATCTGTTTAAGTCTCTACAGTTTTTTATTGGAAAATAAAAAATGTTAATAATTAAAGGGACATATCTTTTAATTATTAACAATAAAAAAAAAAACAAAAAGTTACTAAGTAACTTATGAAAATAATATATGACGTAATTCAAATATTATTTTCCAGCGAGAAAACAGACTTTAAAATTAACGCAGTTTTTTTTTAAAGTCTCTTATGATAAATTAAAACTATCTAATCATACTTTTTTTTCCCGAAAATAAAAATTAGTAAAAATCGTAAATTGAATTGTTTACGTTTTTTTTGTGCGTACTTAGTCATAATCGTAAATGATTTTTTTTAATGAGAGAGATGTGCTCTTAGATAAATATATATACTTTATTGGTACACATATAATTATGAATAAAAATCATAAAAATATTTCGGTATATTTCTCTGATGATGAATGGAAATTTATTAATCAGGAAATAAATAAACTCGTCGATTTGGAAAACAAAGAAATGCCGAATGGACGTACCCTAACTCTATCCCCGTCCAATTTTATAAAATGGAAAACTTTGGGGTCGAAAGAAAAAGCAAAGTACGAATTAGCTTAGGATTAGAACAAAAATTTATTTCCCACGAAAAAAGCAAAGCTGCCTTGTGTACCGCCCCCCTAGTAGATTCGGTTCACCGCATAATAGGAATTGGTATTACGCTGCCTTTGGATTTTTTTTCTTGGAAATAAAAGGTTCAAATAATCCTATGCTGTAGAAAGAAAAAAGATACAAGTATTCGTTTGATTTTTGCGTCTATAATTTCATTCCCCCTTGTATCTTTTTTCCTACAAAAAAATCCTTAAAAGAGATAAGTATATTATAGAAATAAGTAAGATGCTAAATATTTTTTCTAAGAAAAAAATTGACAACCTTTGAATATTTCTCGGCATTTTCAGGAATAGGAGGATTTGAACTCGGTATCGGAAAACAAGGAACGTGTACCGGATATTCAGAAATTAATGAAGATGCGATTCAGATTTATAAAAAACATTTTCCAAAACATAAGAACTATGGAGATATAAAAAAAATTGAACCAAAACACTTACCAAAATTTGATGTGTTCGTTGCAGGATTTCCTTGTCAACCATTCTCGGTCGCTGGAAAAAGGCGAGGTTTCGCAGATACG
>VTLG01014775.1_pt1 | contig 26941 bp, 46 predicted proteins | sample 4694571 | NCBI WGS metagenome assembly VTLG01 (sample SAMN12604809, study PRJNA352737) | marine metagenome | biome: ENVO:00000447; feature: ENVO:00000209|ENVO:00000569|ENVO:01000036; material: ENVO:00002151; isolation source: viral sequences binned using virsorter ...
CCTCTGTACCTGTATATGATCGCCCCGCTTTACTGGTAGCGGGGAACGCCTGAATAGTCCCGCCATCCTTGAATGATAGGGTGCTGGCGTTATCTGCGAGCAACTCACCCCGTAGGTAGTCGGGGAGGTGTTCCCATATGAACCGACAGTCCTTGATTATCTTGTGGGCTTCAACTTCGCCCTGACTGATAACAGGCAGAAATGCCCCCGCCCTGAACATCGCAGACCAGAGGAAGCGAGCCTCAAAGTAGCTAGTGACTCCCAGCTTTCGAGCCTTCAGGTGGGGGAGTGTACCGCCACGAGGCACCGACTCCACCGCCTCATGTAGTTTGATGATGTGTTCCCACCGCTTAAAATCGATTGACCCAGAGCCAACAGGTGGCGGGTCGGGGATACGTACATAGTCCAGAAACCGCAACAGGTCACGGGAGGCAATCTCTCGCAATACTTGGGGCTTTGCCTCCAGTAGTACGCTGCGATCTAGTCCCTCGTACGCAAGGGAGGGGGAGGGAGTCCCCGTCTCTATACCCCCCGTTTCCTCAATCACTCCCCTAGTCCTCCCCTACCGCTTCCGTAGATTGTGAATTATTTAACAATCTCTCTTCGTCAAGTATCCGACGCAGCAATGTGTCAAGATCAGCGGTGGAGTATTGGGACAGGTTCAAATTGACATTAAGATTACGGCTCTCTGTCACTGTTACATAGTCCCCTTGTGCTTTCGCTAACAGATCAACAGCAGCCAACCTATCACGGGTTCGTTCCCCCTTGTTTCTGGCTACCTCTGAGAGCGTTTCGTGCCTCTCTGTTTGTCCCATAATCAGGCGTGACGTTGTTTCTTTCTGCAATTCTGAGATTCGAGCCTGTATCTTGTCCGTTTTAGCTAATTTCGAACCCTTCGGAGCAAGCGTCGTGTTCACACCCTGCGAGCCGTAAGCCTCCCGATATGCCTCCGTGTAGTTGCTACCGCTTGCAACCAGTCGACAAAAGTCCTCTTGTCGTTTCGTTATCCGCAACATTAAAACCTCCGACATCATAATCGATTAGTATCCCTGTATCATGGTACCTAGGTACCATGTAACCATGTAACAGATAAACAGATTATAGAATCTGTTTATCTTTGTAACTGTTACTGTTACTGTATCTGTTACTTTCCCCCTCCCCTCCCCTGTGCAGTGTACTTGTTTTTTGGTGATTTGTCAAAAAACATTTGCGGGTTTACGACTGCAAGCGGGTACTTTTGGCGTTTATGTCAAAAAAATTCATCGAAATGACAAAAAAGAGGCGATATTGGGCAAAATAGCAAAAAAATAACAAAAGTCGTGCCTACAATAGGGGTTGACAAGGGCTGACGGAAGGTGTAATCTGTCCTCACATAGAAAAAGGCGGGCTACAGACCAGCAAAGCGAACAAGTAGCAGAACCCCCGAAGTAGGCAGACAAGGCTGAAAGGCTAAGAACCTCTTTACCCCCGCGGACAAGGCACTACGGACAGCAGAGTCACGAGTTACGGGACAGAGGATACCAGAAGGGGAGCGGATAGCGAGACACCAAGACCACCCGCATACATCCAGCGTAAGCGACAGTATGGACAAGGAGATTGGCTCGTTAGTTATTCGCTGAATCAAATTAATTTTTGGAGGTGTACAGATACAAGTGTAGCGGGACAAGTTCACCAGTGAACAGCCTAGTTACACATCTCCCCTACTTGTTGGTAGCCTTGCCGTGGCGTAGGGGCTTTTTACTAATAACCAAACAATTTAATTAAGGAGGTGTCATTTTGGCACTAAAAGAAAATTATCAAATCATCACGGATTCCATTATCGCAGGACTAGAGCAAGGGTTAGAAACTGGTAACACCCCATGGAACAAGCCATGGACTGGCAGGGATAGCAGCCTGCCACACAACGCAGGAACCCGCAGGAACTACAGGGGCATTAATACGATTATCCTGTGGTCAAAAGCAGCAGCCAAAGGCTACGAGAGCCACGGATGGTTGACGTTTAACCAAGCACGGAAGCTAGGGGGCAAAGTCACCGCAGGGGAAAAAGCAACAAGCGTTGCACTCTGGAAATTTCCTAAGGTAGAAGTCAAAGATGAAGACGGTAATGTCCAGATCAAAACAATCCCATTGTTGAAACTGTACAGCGTTTTTAATCTAGACCAGACAACAGGCGTTAAACTGCCAAAACGCAGAGGTGCCCAGCCAGTGGAGGAATTCGACCCAATAGCAGCAGCCGACGCCATAGTCGAGGGCTACAAAACAAAGCCACCCATTGCACACAATGGCGGGGATAGGGCTTTTTATAGACCAATCGAGGACACCCTGCACCTACCCAAGCAAACAGATTTCCATTCTGTTGATGAATACTACTCGACCTTGTTCCATGAACTGGGACATTCTACGGGGCACTCCTCCAGACTGGATAGATTCGACAAAGAAACTAAACTTGTCGCTTTTGGTTCTGAGTTGTACAGCAAAGAGGAATTAGTTGCTGAGTTCACAAGTGCTTTCTTGTGTGCAGAAAGTGGCATTGACTCCACCAGAGATAACAGCGTTGCCTACATTCAAAGTTGGATTAAAGCACTCCAAAGCGATGTATCGCTTGCACCGCAAGCAGCAGGCAAGGCCCAGAGGGCAGCCGATTACATACTGGGAACAACTCCCAGCAAGGCATCGGACGAAAAAGACGAATAGGCGGGTCGCTTAGTACATGAAACTCTAGGGGGAATTTCGATTCCCCCTAGCCTTGATGCACTAAGCATCAATTTAATTTTTGGGGGTCGGATATGATGAGTCTAACGGTAACGTGTAGAGGGTGCGGGGAGTTCAAGAGTCGGGGGGATATTTGCCCAGTGGCTGACTGTACGGGTCGCAAGAGTACCCAAGTACAGCGAATGAGTAGCCGATGGCAGTTTCCCATTACCACGATGGTCAAACACGGGTTCCATGCAGAATATTTAGTAAGGGGGATAGCATGAGCATACAAGATATAGGCGAGTTCGCAATATGTACAGATTGTTTTATGTGGTGTCATGGGTACAGCCCAGAGGAGAACACCGCAGAGCGAGTGGCTGAGATTGAAAGAGGGTTCAGGTTAAACCAAGTCGTGTCCACTGACCCATACAGCGAGAACGGGGAACCGCACTTTTCTTGGAGTCCCTGCGAAGTATGCGAGAGTCATTTAGGCGGTGATAGGTATGATGTAGCATTATTTATACATGAAAGCGAGGTCATAGCATGAGTATCGTGGAACGGATGATAGCAGAAGGAATAGACCCTACCACAGGCAAACAGTACGCAACAGACAGAGAGAAACTTTATCATGGAATTGCAAGGCGGAGATTTGACAAGATTACCAGCCTAAGAAAAGGACAGGAAGGGAGAACGACATGACGCAACAATTTAAGTGTGTACTGTGCGACAAGGTGCGTAAAGGTAATGGATATAACCCAGAACCTATATCAGAAGGCAAATGTTGTAAAAACTGCTACCAGAATCAAGTAATAACAGCAAGAAAGGTGTTGGATTTTCTGAGTCTGTCAACATTGAGAGAGGTGAATGATGGCTAAACATAAAGGCACGAACACTAGGGCGGAACAGATAGAAGTCCAGAATATTATACAGCGTAGAATGAGTATGCCTATATCACCAGAGACTAGAGCGTTGATGTTGGGTGCTGCGGCATCTGGCATGTTAGGGGATAAGGCGTTCCAACGCATACTTAAGCTAGACGTAGGCAACCTACGAGTCCTGTCAACTTGGATAGGTATATTGGCTGACATTAAAGAGCAGTTACAAGAGGAACAGTCCGCTCATACGAGCGGAGAGAAGGGGGAGATTGATGGATAAGAACGACATTGTATCAATTGATGCCAAGGCATATTCAGACGACGGACTGATTGTTGAATGGCTTGGCACTTGGGGTGAGTTAGTCCACTCAGCGGGGGAGAGTCAAGAATACATAGATGACATAAGCCGTGTACTGGACTTAGGTGCAGCATTCTACGACGGAGGGGTTGTAGTGCAAACAATCAAAGGAACAATTCTCGAAAGCGTGGGCACGTACCTAACAGAGGGCGGAATGGCCTATCCCATAAATGCAGATGGGTCGCTTGACTACCCCAACGGGAGTCCCCTGCTAGAGATAGAGCCAGATGGGGATTGGTTCAAAGGGTTATCAGTTAACGACCAAACGACAGTGAATGAAATGCTAACGGAAGGAGCGAAGTAGATATGAACATAACGTACAGAGTCAAGAACGTATGGGGTAATGAACTAATGTATCCTGTCAGTTTAGATGCTCAGTTTATATGCTATCTACACGGCAAGAAAACATTAACAGATTACAGCATCAGGTTAGCTAAACAGTTCTATCCCGATACAACAGCTGAAGAGGTATTATAAATTTAGAAAGAGGGGTGAGGGCATGGTATCTTGTGATTATGTTGGACATGATTCTCGGGATCATGGATGGGGTGGTAGTTATGCGAAAGGGTGTAACTTAAAGGCAACATGGTCTTTTGAGGAAGCCCCTAATGGAACACTCCACCGAAAACGTGCATGGGTTCATCTATGCACGTTTCACTTTAACCGTGAGACACGAGGACAAAACGACTGGACTCTAATTAGGACAAGTGAACCTCATAGAATAACTTAACAGGAACGAGATAAATACAATCAGGGCTTAGCGGAGTACGTGAAGGAAACAGAACATTTTATTTTGGAGGAGAGGTATATGAAAAAGATAGATGGAGAAACGCATGGAGTTTGCGAGGAGATGGTGGCCTCGTTACAGGCTACGATTAATACATTACAGGAGCCGAGCCAGTCATCACGAGCCTTTGAGACAGTAATAGACTATATCGAATCGGATAACGAATCCGATATGAATCCAGAGACAATTGCCTTGATAGAAATTCTGAGGGACTTACAGGACAAAGCGATAGGTGAAGAGATCGATGGGCATTATCGAGAGGAGCAGAACATAACAACACTGTATGTAGTAGATGGAGAGAACGGAGAAGTTATAGAACAACCAATTAATAATGCTTTTAATATAGACGTTAATAACGAAGATGGATATGCTTCTATGCTCCTTCATGGCGTGTCCATTTATTTTACTAAAGAAGAAGCAGAAGAAAAACGAACAACATTAAGAGAGGAGAATGATGGCTAACCCAACAGAAAAGAGGTGCAAGGTTTATCAATGCGAGGGCTGTGGCGTAGATGCCGAAAAGGCTATCGGTGAATATAGTGGCATGGAACCATTTTATTGCGTCGAGTGTCAATGGGATGACGAACACGATACACGCGACGAGAACTGTAAATGCTATCAGGGCATCTGATGCCATATCTAAAGCGAAAGAGGAGAATGATGAATAGAATAATAGGGCGTTGGAATAGAGAATTGAAACGGCTTGACGCAAGCTAACGGCTATGATACCCTATATAGACAAATTTAATTTAGGAGGAATTGATTATGGGCAACGCCCAGACAGAGACTCAAACGCACACTGTTAGTGGCAACATTGATGTTGTTATCACAAGGAACGGGAGACACCAGTATAAATACCACAAGGAATACACTAGTAGCCGTGGTCGCACGGAGGAAAGTCCGTGGTATCCCAGTGTCACCACTATCGCTAACTACATAGGTGGCGATAGCTTCAGCGTCGGTATGAACTGGGCTTTAGCAAAGGCAAGAGAAAATGACAAAGACCTTGATGCTCCCCGAAGACTCAGTGCACAGGCAACCGAAGAAGGAACCCAGTTACACGCTGACATAGAGCAGTTTATTAAGAACCCCAACTCCATGCCGTCAGAGGAAAATGACTTGTTCATGCTTTGGCACAGGGAGTTAGGCAATCACAGGTGGCTTGCATCAGAGCAGTTTATTATAAACCCTGATGGCGGTTACGGGGGTACGATAGACGCTATGTCCCTAGAGCCAGACGGGTTTACGATATGGGACTGGAAAACGAGAGAGCGATCCAGTTTTGAAAAAAACGGGGGGTATGCCAAAGACCCTGTTCAGCTAACCGCCTACGCTCAGGCTTTACACGCTATGGGTCATCCGTTAGCCCCAGTAAAAGGATTCATAGCGTACATCATGCGGGATGGCGGGAGCATAGATATACGCCCCGTGGATATTAGTGCGGACAGTAAGAGCAACAAGCTATTCCACGTTGCACGGGATATGTATTACATCATGCGATCCAAAGACACAGAGATAGACACAGAGCCCAAAGACACAGAGATAGAAAATTAATTTTAATTTAATAAGGAGACATTATGGACAACCCTACAACATACGAAAACCTATCAGGTACAGTTGATGAAATCACCTCTGGAACAACAGTAAAGGGCGACCCTTACGCCAACCTGTCTGTGCGAGCCTCTCACTTGAATTGGCCCGTAAAGATGGGAGTGTTTAACAATGCGACCAACCCTGACCTTGTTGGTCAGGTGTTATCCCTAGGGGTGGGTGCATCCGTTGAAGTATCTTTCAGAAAAAGACCTACCCCAGACGGGAGAGGACACTACCGAGACTTGGAGACTATCGTTTCCAGCGGAGGGGGCGTACAGCCAGTGCAAGCCCCCTACAACCCAGTGACTACCCCTCCCGTGCAGCCTCAACAGGCATCACCAAGCCCCGCACCTCGACAGACACACAGTAACTCCGAGGAAGAGAGACAGGGAAGGATAATGCTACAGAACGCATCGGGTTGGATCAGCGTTGCTTACATGCAGTGGCTGACACTAGACGAGAGCAAGCCTCCGTTCCAAGTAATACTCGACGACATAGCCCACTATGCCACAGTCTACCTGAACGAAGTGTACTGGCCAGTAGGGTATACAGAGCCACAGCTTCCAGAAGAACCTACTGTCGAGGAGGGCAACACGGAGGATAACCCTTTTTGATGCAGTGTGGTCGGTGTGGGTTTACCGTGACGGGTAGGCATATGTTTGCCGAGTTAATACAACATTGGAAGGAAGCACACGAATCATGGACAGCAACACAAGAGACAATGATATAGAAGCACTACGCTCCACTATCCCCACGAGGCAAGGGGTAGTGGAGTTAGTTCGGGAAGGCTACAGCTATTCACAGGCGGGCAGGATAATGGGAGTCAGTAGACAAAGGGCGTGGGCTATCTGTCAAGACGAAGGCATGATACGCACACCCCCGCCACAGTATCCCCGCATTAAAAACTGTTCGACTACCAGACAGGGAGTTGAACCGCATACGTTCTTGGCTCACAGCGACAAGGAACGGAAGTGCAAGAAGCACAGAAACAAGCAGGTCACTCCCGCAAGGGAGGGTCGCCATGACAATGCTTGAGGCGGCTATATACTATGCCTCATTAGGTTGGCAAGTCTTTCCTTTGCAACCACGCAAGAAGGAACCGATGACTCACAACGGATTCTACAGTGGCACTATAGATGTCCACCAGATACAACAATGGTGGACTCAAAACCCAAACGCCAACATCGGTATCAGGACAGGGGTCGAAAGCGGTGTAACTGTGATTGATATAGACGGCAAGGAAGGGAGGGCATCTTACGCTGAGGTGCAAGACATTTTCCCACAGACCCCAACCCGTGTTATCAAGACTCCCAACGGATGGCATCTCTACTTTCAGTACAACCCTCAGTGGAAAACAAAGGTAAAGATTCTTGACAAGGTAGACATAAGAAACGACGGGGGCTATGTCGTTGCCCCTCCGTCTGTGGTGCCTGATAAAAGCGGAGAGGATAAGACCTATGAGGTGCTGCAAGACCGAGACGTAACACCTATACCTCTACCAATATCACCCGAAGATGTTATGGGTCACAGTCGCAACGGAGTGAGTCCCGACAAACAAATCCCCGTGCTGAAGGATAGTTCTACGTGGATAACAGATGCACTGGCACACGGAGCGACAGAAGGGGCCAGAGATGCTACGGCTACGAGTCTGGCGGGATATTTACATGGACTCGGCATGGAGGAAGACATCAGTGTAGGTTTCTTAATACCTTTTGCCGAGAAATGTACCCCGCCATTCCCTATACGTGACCTCCAAGCTAAGGTAAAAAGCGTGGCGAGATACCCAGTGACGGCACAGTCCCCTGAAACCCTAGCAGAAAAAATAAAGGAATGGGTTATGCACACAGGTGGCAGATGGTGGGGACTAGACGAGGTGGACAACCACTTCGGGTTGCGTGACGCTGTTGCCAAAGAGAACAGGTTGCAGATCATGCAACAGTTAAAAGAGACTGGTGTTGTCGAGCAGCACAACACCACCAATAAAAACTACAGGCTCATTAACAAACAGATGGAAATACTGGACTATAAAACCCCGCAAGAGCAACAAAAACTAGACATACGTTGGCCGTTAGGGATAGAAGATCACGTTAATCTGTACCCCTCTAACATATGCGTTGTTGCAGGAAGCCCCAACGCAGGTAAGACGGCTTTAATGCTTAACCTTGTCCAGCTAAATCAGGAACGATACCCAGTACACTATTTCTCTAGTGAAATGGGGCAACCTGAACTGAGCGGTAGGATAGCAATGTTCAGGGAAGATGGAGTAGATACGTCTGCGTGGTCAATGACTGCGTACTCCCGCAGTACACATTTTGAGGATGTGATAGTGCCAGACGCAATAAACATCATCGACTATTTGGAACTAACAGAAGCCGTCTACGTGGTGAATAATCTCTTGACCAGCATTGCTAACAAGCTGGGTACGGGGATAGCTGTTGTCGCTATACAGAAGAAAATTGGGGCAACTCTTGGAAGGGGTGCGGAGTTCTCGCTGGAAAGACCGAGGCTATACCTTAGCTTGGATCAGGGGCAAATGTCTATCGCTAAGGGTAAGAACTGGGCTAAGAGGGGCATAGACCCGTCAGGGTTATATATAAACTACAGGATAGAGGATGGGTACAAGTTCGTACCTACTACCGAGTGGGGATGGAAGCAAAAAGATGTATAAGGAGGCGACATGGTAAGGGCATTAGCAACACTATATACGAACTCGGAAAGAGAGCCGTTAAGTTTGGAGGAGGCAAGAACCGCAGGAGGGATTGTTCCGCACACATGGCGGGACATGGCGATCACAGCCGTGTACCAGTGTGCGTTTAAGGAAAAGTCTTTTACTGTTGATGTTGTCTGGGAATATATCGAAGGGTCGCTCAACGCTCCAGACCCCAGAGTTATGGGACGCATAATGCTTGACGCTAAAAAGTATCGGTGGATAACACCGACAGGGACATACCGCCCAAGTGGCAGGGCAAAAAGCCACGGCAACTCTAGACCAATGTGGGAATCACTGATATACAGGCAACCGAAATACAAACTGCCTGAGAAAGCAAGGGAGAGTGAATAATGGCAGTTAATTTCACAGTGCGATGCAAGGCTAAAGACCTTGTGGAAGCTATTAGAGTAGCATGGGAACAAAATATGAAGAAGGGAGTCGATAAATGAGCAAGGAATATTCGGATGCCGTTGCCGACCAAGTGGGTAGGAATCTGAGACAGTTCGGTTACACCAATCTGACCAAAGAAGAAGTCAGGGATGTGTGTCGTAAACTGGTTAAGGATGGAGCGATGACTGGTGGGGTCATAGGAATGTTTGCGAAAAAAATGCTAGAAGAGAATGGATATATAGAGGAAAGTGAATAATGGCTAAGGCATTACTAGAGGTATTCTCAGGAACAAAGCCGATGCAGTGGTTATCACAACGGGAAATCCTCATGAAGTGGATAGGATATAACTATCCCAACCCAGTGCCATCATGGAAGGTGCAGTCAACAGAGACTCCCTACGGGTGGCTGGGTACATCAGGTGACAGAGTAGCCAGACGTTGCGTGGCTCAAGGGTTGCTGACAAGAAGCTATCGCCTTATCAAGGGGGTACGCTTCACGTTCTTCGCACTACCGCAAACAGACGAGGAACAATTAAATCTTTTTTAGGATAAGGAACAACCAAGTGAAAGAAATATTACAGCAGTACCAGACACGAATGTTTGAGTTGAGTCCAGCGTTGCCGACATTACGCAACGAACCCACTAGGACAGTGATACCTGCATTTCCAATCCAGCGACCAACCTATGACGAGGCATGGAAGGATTTCGTCGCACTGACAAATCGTAAAACCTCTTTCGTAGACGGTTGCTGGTACAGCCGCAGCGGTATCACAGGGAGTCAATACATTGACATTGACGCAACTGGCATGAAAGCGTCTAACTACTACCACTGGATGACAAGAATGGCGTGTGATAGCGCAGCGAGTCCCTCGGCAATACGAAGTTGGTACAGCTATCAATTTCGTCGTGGGCTAGAGGCATCTATGTATTACGAAAAGAACCCCGCATCTGCCTTGGCGTTAAGAAAATATATTCCAGCCCAGTTCAGGCCCAGTGCAGCGAAGGCTCTAATAGACCACTTTAACGTAACGTCACTGTATGACCCCTGTGGGGGATGGGGGGACAGGCTGGTAGCGGCACAGGCAAGTCGCATTGAGTATTACTGTAGAGATGTTAACCCCCTAGTGTTCGCAGGATATGCGCTACAACAGCATGAGTTTGGGGGCAACGTGGGCTTTGAGTTTAAGGGCGCAGAAGTTGATGCTCCCGCTGAAAACTATTTCGACATGGTTTTTACCTCGCCGCCCTACTACAAAATAGAAAAGTATCAAGGGTCGGAGCAGTCCCACAGTAAATATAAAAATTTTGATGTGTGGGTAAACTCTTTTCTGCTTCCCATGCTAAAACATTCCCTACAGTCTTTGAAAACAGGCGGTGTTTTGGCAATCAATATTGCAGATGTCTATGTTAACCACAGAATCAACGACCTAACGTCACCAGTGATTAATTTCTTTGCATCACATTGTACTGACGTTACTTATGTTGGATACAGAATGAACAAGCGACCCAATAGTAGCATTGCGCAACAATCAGGGGTCTTTGCCGAGCCTATAATCATAGGCAAGAAAACCTGAATCACATTCGTTACTTTCTGGAGAGAATAACATGAACAAGTGGGAATGGATAGAAAGGTTTAACGAGGAAGCACTGACAGCAGACGGCTTTGATGATGCCATCATTGGCATTGGAGAACGCTGCGGCCAACCTTCTCTTGTGGCATATGACAGGGATAAGTGTATTCAGGTATTGATGGATAGAGATGGAATGGATTACGAAGGGGCGGTGGAGTTTTTTGATTTTAATGTTGGGGGAGCATGGGTAGGAGAAAACACTCCTATTTTTATTACCCGATGGGAAGAACAGAATGAACAAGTGGAAAATTGAACTGGATCACTTACCTGACCACAGGTTAAGCCCTAACGCAAGGCTTCACTATATGCTGCTGTACAAGGCAAAGAGAGAAGCTAAGGAAGAAGCCTTTGCAATCGCCAAGAAAGGGGGTGTTCCAACTAAACCATACCATAGGGTTCACATCACCATTACATACGTCTCTAAGGACAAGAGAAGGCGTGACATGGACAACCTGATGGCAAGTACCAAGCCCTACATTGATGGACTGGTAGTTGCCAAGGTGATAGAAGATGATTCGGTGTTCAATGTTTCCTACTCGTTGTACTACGAGGTAGGGGATCAGGAAAATACAATTATAGAAATAGAGGAGATAGGATAATGATTAAACAAGATTACGGGATTTTAAGATGGGATACTACGATACTTGGCACCCGAGCAGACATGACAGCCGCAATAGAATATATCGATAAAGCGAAAGCAACTAGACTTTTGTCACTTCCTTATGGACAACAGAGGTCTTTGACTAAATCAATGGTAGAGAAGTTGGCGCAGGCAATGAACGCCAATGAGTTTATTGATGCCATGGTCAACCCTATATTCATTTCAAACAAAGGCAGGCTATTAGATGGACAACACAGACTGACGGCCCTGACCCATACAAACAAAACAATACCATTCTTAGTAGTAAGGGGATTACCAGAAAAAACCTTTGTGTATTTTGATCAAAACAGACCTCGTGCAGCCAAGGATGCCCTAAAAGTTAGGGGGGTTCGCAACGCAGACAAGGTTGCTATCGTTACAAAATTGCTATATCACCTTTTGGAAGGGAAGGCTAGTGTTCCCAGAAACGAAGTGCTAGACCGCATGGTGGCAGACTACCCTGCGATAGAAGACGCAGTAGCCAAGGCCGAATCAATGGGCGACACAACTCACATCATTACATCAGTAGGGGCTACGTTGTATTTTATGTACTCTATAGAGTACCCCGAAACATACAGTAGGTTCTTTGAGTTATTGCAGTACGGCGGAGAAGAAATGAAAAACAGCAAACACCCTGTGACTCGGCTTGTCAAAAAGCTAAACGAAGAATGGAAGAAGTCTGGGGGAAGAAGAGCGCAGACAGACTTTTGGACTGCCAGAGGAACTAACGGGTCACAGAGGACTTATGATACCCGCTATAAAGTAATGTCTTATATCCATCGGGCTTTTATGGCTTATACAACAGGCAAACATTCGTTTAGCTGGGACACTGACACCCTCAGCATAATAGACTCCATTAGTCGAATGTGCAGGAGAAATATTGTTATTCGGCATAGCTACGATAGCTACGATAGCGACGATAGCGACGATGTTTTGTACACTGATTTACCATTTTAATAATCTTAACAAGGAGGAAATAGGATAGTGGAATTAGAAGATGTGATTTCTACCCTTCAGGCAGAAATGTTTGCCATACTGTTTAGTGGACAATCAGTGCCTTGGGAACTTGATCCCAAATATAAACGCTCATGTAAGCACTGTGGCGGGAGAAAGGTCATGCTTAGGATGGACAGGATGCACATACGAGCAAGTTGTGTTAGTTGTAAGAACTACAAAGGGAAAGCTGCATGGGTCACGTGGGTGCCAAAGGAATGGTTAGCAATAGTTGTCCCCATAGAGGAGACAGGATAATGGAAGAACATATCAATGGGCTGTTATCCAGCCCGAAGACGCATATTGTTAACAAGGTAACTAACGCCATCAATCTTTTTATTGAACAACTCAGGATATTAAGGAGACAATACGATGATAATAAAAGGTGATTCGGATTACACACACGCACTGGAAGTGCTGATGAATAGGGAGAAGTATAACGAGTTGGAAATGCTTAGAGCCGCATACTTAATCATCAACCGTATAACTTACCCAAAGACAGGGGAAAAGGAACGATCCATACTGCCATTCTCCAACAGGTCACAACTGATGGAAGTGGTTGGGATACTGGACTCGTTTCTGGATTGGATTAAACTGGGAGAAACAGCTTCCGACCTTAAATATGTATCGGATAGTCAAGATAAACGCAGAGTGGTATAATATCAGCGGATCGGGTGAAAAATGCTCAGGGCGAAACGATGTAGGTTACATGGCTCCTTCGTCGCTTTCTCCAAAGTGCTACATTAGTCCTATGTGGTACGGTGGCCCACCAATTAAATGCACCAGATAAACAAGTTAGAGCAAACTACATTTATCACATGAAGGGCCGATCCTCTCCTTCTATATGAAGCCCCGTCGAAAGACGGGGCTTTTTGTTTGTGTGGGGTAGGGTGATGCAACTATGGGCTAGTTATTATTTGACAAGGGGTCTCGCTTATGCAAAGTAAGAGTGGCATGTGTCCTACCGCTACCCCACGGGACACCAGTGTTATCGTTGCCCTAAGTGAGCAACACAATACAAAGAACCCCCCATATTCTTATGGGGGCAACGTGAGTGATCGGCCCGCCTATACGCACATTTCTTGGGGTGTTTTTTCATTTTTCTTTTTCTTAGCCTCGCCTTAACCTACTGCGCCCTCTGTTAATGGCTCCTGCCCGAACCCTATCTTCTATTCGCTCACTAAGACTAGAACCCCGTTTCGGGGCTTGCGATTTCTTGCTTTTCGGTGCTTGGAGCCTGCTTCTGTCTTCGGTTACCTTAGCTTTGCCCTTTGGCGGCCTGCCAACCTGTTTTCCGTATGTACCTTTTCCGTATGGCATTACTTACTCCTCGTCTGTTTCTTCTTCAGACTCCTCGTCTGCTGATTCTTCAACTTCTTCTTCTACGTCTTCTACTTCTTCTGCTTCTTCTGTCACTTGGCACCTCCTAAGTATTAAGTGGGATCGGCGGCTGTTACTACTCAATGACAATATCATTCTTTATATGATATACCCCTACACCGATCCCTAGGGTACTCAATAATTACCATAAACCCTTTGTTCACCACTTGGCAATACACCAGACTTACCAAGTTCTTCAAGAACATCCGCAAATCCACCATGATCGCTCATAATGGTGCGGTATTCATTCTCTATAATAGCTATCGTTGTTTCCAGTTCATCAATACGTTCTTCCAAATCATCTATTGTTGCCAGCAAACGGGAAGAATCAAACTCCTCGTGTGCTGATTCCTTCATGGTTGACACAGAACTGTCAAGATTGCTGACAGTTGAATCCAACTGTGCTACATACCAGATAATGCCAAACGCCTGCACTACAATTACTCCTATAACAGTGATGGGAAGTTTAATATTACTAAAATCCATGCTATCCCTCCAGAATCATCATCCATGATACCTTATCATTATTGGTGGCTGCATCAATATAAAAGGTACTGGCGGGCATATTGCCTTGTAACGGAGTAAACCCCCATGTTGTTTCCTGTCCTGCGCTCAACTCAAACCCAGTCGCAGCGGACACGGTATCTGATCCAACGTACACTAGGCCAGAATTGCCCGCAGAAGCCTTAAAGGTTACAGACTTAACCCTGTTAGACACATTGTATAACTGAACGCTAGTGCCTGCCGACGAAACTGTTGTCATGCCTGTTTGTATTCTCATATCAACTTCCTATAACATAGACCCTAAATAAAGCACAAGCATACCTGCCAGAGCAAATCCTGTTAATAGCATACCTGCACATATCCAGCATTCTCTCATTGCCATATTATCTTCTGCTAACCAGCATTTTAACCATACCCTCTATACTCGCAAGCCTCTCTGCCTGTAGAGACATTCTTGCCTCCAACCCTGCCATACGGTGATTCAAGTGATTGGTAACCTGCTGTGTATTCCTTAATGCAGAATAAGCAGCCCCCGCCATGAAGATTATTGCCGTAGCTTCAATGCCTATAACAATTAAATATTCAACCATAATGCTCCTACTGCGTTGCTGGTTCCGCTATCGTCACCTCAACATTGTCCGTAATTGTTATGTTGGCTCCTGTTACAGATGTGGCAACTGCAAATTCTTTAGTTGCGAACCCATTGCCCTCACCTATTTCGTTAGTCAGAATCTCCAACGTTCCAATAGTCAGTTTATAGAACGCACAAATACCACCCTTAGTGTACAGATTAGTCAGGCGCAGTTTTCCAATCCGTCCGTTCACAGCAGGAGCCTGGATTTGTATGCGGTCATAAGTACCGCCAGAGGTAACCATTGATTCTGCCTGATGATGACCACCACCAATAGCAAGCATACGTGCCGTGCCTGGGCTGGGCGCAATACTCTGTCCATCACTGGCATTACCGATTATCCTGATGGTATGGGCATTAATATCTATAAGCTCTAATTTCTTACAGCGTGAGTTCTCAAAGATCAGATGACCTATTTCAAGTCTGGTGTTTGTGCCACCAGTTACTACATTCCCTCCGACATCCACAACATTCTGCTGCCCCGCTGGCAGTGCGCTCCCTGTAAAGACAGTTCCCACGGAGACATTTTCTATAGTGATTTCTCTAACAGGAGTATTCCCTAGGCTTATCATTAACGTGTTATCGCCATCCGTATAACTGGTAGGTACATCTAATGGCGCATTGTTACCCACAAGCGATGCTGCGTAGATGCCTGAATGACCAGCAGCAAAGCTACGACCTTCCATTACCTCAGCTGCTACTACACCAGTGGTTGCTACGGAACCAGCGAAAATTACGGATAGTGCCATCTGCGGATTCATTCCGCAGGCACGAAGGAAGGAATAAGGAGCCTTCAGTGTGGTAAACAGTGCCTTCCACTTAGCAGACTCAGACTGTAAGTATTCAACGGTAGCTAACAGCTTATCACGCCATGCCTTCACCCTGTTGTAGGTGCGTACTGGCGATGCCATTACATCCCACCAGAAGAACTGTAACGATGTAAGAATACCTAAACTAAACAATCCCATAATACACCTACCTTTTCTTGCCCACCTTGTCCTGGTGTCTGGCCTTCTTCCTTTGCTTCTTTCTTTTCTTGGGACTTAATATCTTACCCATTTACTCTTGCTCTAACACTTTGAGGCTAACGCCACCAAGGAATCCGAATACCGAACCGATCACGGCTGTAACAATTTCCGTGGCCTCCATCTTCATCCCAACCCACATACCAAACAACCCAAAGATAGTACCACATACTATGGCTGCTAGAATCTGTGGCCTTAATCTCATTTCCTAAGCGCCTTTGCTGTATTGATAATATCCCAGAATTCTTTCATCAATAATGATTTCTCTTTTTGGGAAATCTTCCCATCAGCAGTTGCCTTAACAGCAACCTCAACAAACTCCAGTACCTGTTGTACCATTCCCCAGTACTTCATGACTAGCTTTATCTTTTTAAGCATTCTAATCCTCCTTTAATAGCCCTCTAGGAGCGTCATAGCCCTACGGACAGGGCTTCCCGAGTAGTCTAGTATTACTCCGATTCTCTCACCCCCCTATTTAGAACGCCTTTTTTTACTTGGTTGCCATCCGTGGTCTATTGCATTAAGCAGCCGAACCTGAGCCTCTGCTTTTGCCTTGGTTGTTTCCTTGGCTTTTGTTCCCCTTGGTGTCGTAACTCTGTATTTACTTTTAATCTGTCTTGTTGTTGCGGGCATTATATACCTTCCTCTACTCTTATTGTTACAAATCCTGTACGGCGACCTGTATCTTGGCCTCCACTATCAACAACATTTAGGTCAAACTGGGGAGGAATGTCATTGGGAACCCGTACTCTGGTCTGTGTCATTCTTCCTGCGGTGAATGTTACCAGCGTAGTAGACTGTGCAACAGTTTCCAAGTTAGCAATAATAACTTCCTCCGATGCCTGCCCTGAAGTTACATCAGGAGAATAGTCTCTGGCAGTAGCGGCTACATCAATTACAAAGTCCCATGCCAGTTTGTCCTGTAGAACATGATGCCCTTGCAGTTCAAACTCCTGTAACTTTGGGGTGTTGGTAGTAGTGGTACTCCTGTCAAACAATAAGTTAATTCCTATACGTCTGGTAGAAATACCAGCACCTGATCCAAATGACTGGGAAAGAGTTCCACTCAGGAAATCACCCAATGATGTGGTTGTGTCCGATGCTCCGTTCAATCCATAGCGTAGTTCAATATATTCATCACCAGACCCACCAGACCCACCGCTTCCCGCTGTTAAATCATCTGCATCAGCTAGAACCTGTAGTATCATTGCCGTGGTCTGCGGGTCGCCAAGGTCATCGTCAGGCATACGGAGAACACCTGTTGCCTGATATTTAGCAGTAGCGGTTTGACTCGGATTCGCAAACGGTTCTTCGATATGGTAGTTAACTGTGGCGTCTGCCCCAGGGACTGCAAAGTGTAGCCGAGGGGTTCCGTCATCCTCCGTAGAATATGCCATTGTACCTATTTCTAACTCGTCTGTAGCATGTTGATACAGATGATGCCAAGGCATATATCGCTTTCCTGTTTCTTCATCTTGGAGTACTGATGCGGTATCTATCAGGAATATACTTGCGTACTTACCAGCGGCATGGCCGCCATACGCCACTACAAGGAACTCGTTAGGCGCACGTAACATAAAGGTAGGATATCCCTGTCTCGCTGATACAAGACCATCACCTGGTGGGCCTACATTCATTATCTCTAATATCCCGTTAGTGGTAATACTTAACCTTATAATGTCACCACTGCCAAGCCCAACATATAACGCACCGTCTGGCCCTACAACAGAATATCGGCCGTTTTTAATATTGCCATCCAGTCCAAACAGTAAACTAGCGGCGTTATTGGCAGTGTCTATTGCGTAAACGCCCTCTGGAACAATAAGAACAGGGCTACGTGCGCCACTAAGATCATACCAGTCCACCAGTGCTTTCGGCCCATCTCCTGCTGGTACTTCAACCTCTGCGACCCAGTTGGTTCCTGCGTCTACCGTAGACCATACTGCAACTTCCCCAGTACCATCGCTATCGGCTGGTTGCCATATAGCAATGAGCATCATGGTTCCAAAGTCTAAAATCCTAGCATAGTCATCAGTGTAATTGTGCCTTCTCGCCACAGCGGTGCCAATGTATTCGTTGGAACCCCCATCAGGGAAACTTCCCGCACCGCTACCTGCCGACCATGAGGCTCCGTCAGCGCTGTAGGACATTTGATATTCGTCTTCCGATCCTGTCAGAGATGCATTGCCGATAACCCAAAGATTACCTTTGTGTACGGCAACATCGAATACACGCCTGCCATGAGTATTATTGCCCGCACTGGCTGCCTGTATTGTACCCCCGCCAGTCCAGTCATCACTGCTTGCTCCGAACTTACCACTATTGCCTGAAGTTACTTCATCACTTGCATAATCTTCTTCAAAAATACCCCACAGATCACCCTTGTAATTAACTGCTTTAACAAGATGTTCCCGTGGATCAGCGTGTGACTGCGTTTCCTGTAGCCCTCCCAGTGAGACAGGCCCTTTAGCTGTCCAACAGGTAGAATCCAGCATACCTCCAACCCCTCTTCCAGAATCTCTTTTAGCCCTAGCCCATCCTATTCCTTTGGGAAACCCCTGACTAACATACCTATTTACACTTGTATCGTCTTGCCTTCTCTGCATACCAACAGACCTATAGGCAGTCGCAAGCCTTTGAACGTAGGACTGGGTGACGGATGATCGTCCGCTAGAATCCTTCCGTAAGGCGTAGTAATTGCCGTTGAGTTCTATAACGCTCAACTACCATCTCCCACTATTTACGCCTATGCGTAGTTTTCTCGTTTCTCCTGACTCGTCTATGTTCCATCCGTTCCGTTGATGAGCAGACATAGCAACCATTCTCATACCTGATTGGTTTAGCATATTGGCAACACTCTCTTGAAACCGACTGGCGTTAACAAGGTGTGCTGTGCTATTGCCCGAATCAGAATTTGCCAGTGTCTGGAACATATGAACCGCCGCTTGTGCAATAAGCAGTTCTGCCCTAGACTCATCAAGCTCTACGGAGGCAGATGATGTAGGAGAGGTTAATCTGCCCATGTGTTCTATTCTTAATATTCTTCCAGAAGTTGGAAAACCCAGTGGGGTATAATGTCCATTGGGTTCCTGTACATGATCCTGCATATATACCTTGTGAGGGCCACGAATAACTGTACTTGCAAGGCTATACTCGGATACGTTATCAATCCACGCCACAACTCCGTCAAAGTATGCAGTATTACCTGATGCAACCTCACAGGATACTGTTAGTTCTGTCATATCTGCATCAATAGCTGAGTCTACATATATAAGTGAGGGGCCTTCCCATTCAGAATCACCAGTATGATAGTCGCTACTGTCATAGTTTGACCCATCATACGTTACCCTTATCCTTGCGGCATCCGCTACACTTGCCCACACCCATGCCCTTGCATGAAGGGTTTTACTTGCAACTTCATTGATATTCACACCCGTAAATATATTCTGCTCTATGCCCTCTGTCGCACCCGTAGCGGCAATACTCATACTGTATGAACCATGTGCTATACGTGATGACTCGTCATTAGTACTTGGTGTTCCTATGTTAGCCCAGCTTGTAGCAACAGCAGAGTTACTGCCTGTAGAATCCCAGTTCTCGAAATCCCAGTTAGCCAACAGGTTATCCACCACGATAGTTTCATCACGGGTTGGTAGATACAAGTGAGGATACAGAGTTCTGGCAGCCTGCTGTATTGCATCAGTCATTATCTGTGGATCAAAAGGAAATATATAATATGTATCTCCTGATGATGTACCAGCAGCCATTGCACCAATAACTGTAATAGTTCCATTAGAAGCATGGATGCCACTGATACGTCTGGCTGATCCATTAATAGTGGTATTCGTGGCACTAACCATGTAAAGCCACTTATTGGTTAAAGTATTTATGTCATACCTGTATATGGAAGTATCAACCAGTGTGGTTGTACTGCCACTACCAGAACTGGAGTCAGACACAAATAAACCAGTAGCCCTTCCGAGCATCTCTAAGCATCTGTTTAGTGTAACTGCCATAATTTACGCCTCAAATATACCCTGTAATGTTGTAAACAATGAATTCGATACAGTAGTACCCTCCGCTAATACCACCCATGATACAGTAACTGCCGTTCCGTCTGTTAAGGTCATGGTGACATTGGCTGAAACATTATTACCAAAAACAGTTGATGTCGGGAAATCTGATATCGTTACAGCAGCACTGCCACTCTTAGTGAGGTTAGGGCTAACCCTTACAGTGTGTGATCCCTGTGATTCTGCTGTCTGAAATGACTCTAAGGGATCATTGGCAAACATATCATTACTTGCGTCAAAGTCGAAATTAAACCCTGTTAGTGGTAATTTCCTTGCGTGTCTTTCTGCGGCTGTTTCCTGTGTTAGGGTCAGGGTGTAAAGCCCACCCTGTCTTTCCTGGACAGTAGCAGCCGATTCTGGAGTAAGACCCTGTGCAATAACCAACGCCCGTATTTCCCCTGCGTTTCGTCTTATCGCCTTCTGCGCTCCAGAAGCCGCTGTTGTAATTACTGTAGGCCCATTAAATATTAAAATCATTTTCTCCCCCTAAGATGTTGCCAGTGTATAAACATAGAATTCATCGCTCATCATATCGCCTGCTGATGTCATACCTGTAACAGTAAGACTGGTAATGGCGTCTGTTGTTATCTGTGTTCCATCGTTGTGTGGCCCACTATTGTTATATCCTGCTGCGGTAATCCACCCCCCGATACTTCGGTCATAGTTCGCTAGGCGTTGCCCCATCCAAAACTGAATTAGACCACTCGCATCGGAAGTGCCGTAGCTAAACCTTCTTTCATTCGTAACATTAGTGCCATTAACCTTCATGCCAAAATCCACGTTAGCACTTGCTCCCCCCTTATCGGTACGACCAACATGGAACATCATTACTGGAGTTGCCGCTGAGATATTTAGACTGGTTGCGCTAGACATATCAGCCATTGAAGTGGAATCCGTGGATGCCTCGCCAGTTACAGCCTTCACTAAGGTCATTGTAGCTCCTCCGCCTGTCAAAGCTGTTACAGTACCTCCGTTATTTTTCATGCTGAGGTTAGTAGTTCCTATTGCATGAATACGCACTATACCAGCATTAGGAGTAGTACCGAGTGCCTCGTCAGATAAATGAGTCATTTCAATATGATTGGCTGCAAAAGTTACAGTATTAGACCCCGCCTTCGTATGTCCACATCTCCAACAGGTAGACATCTTGCCTATGATTGGAGGATAGGTAAATCTAGTAGAGAACCATCCTATTTTATGAGTACATTCTTCCATGTCTATATCCTTATTAGTTTGCAACTGCGTAGACAAACATTTCATCTATACCAACTGTAATCCCTGACGTACTAGCCATACCTGTAAGCGTGACAGAAGTAATGGTAACGGTAGGCATATCAGCCCCACCAGTGTATTCATATATGCCAGCATAGCCATTATTGACATCATCTCCTGTGTGCATAAAGCCACCTACAGCCCTGAGATAATTAGCCTGCCTTACTGGAACGTAAATACATATAGCCCCGCTGGTATCTACGTCAGAACCGTGATTGCTCATTTTGCTTTCCCCATGACCATCAATAACCTGTGTGGAGTTTAACTTAAGGCCTAGATATCCTCCACCATTATTATCTTTTGCTACGGTCATACTGGCAAATATGTAAAACGGCGTAGTCGCAGCGATGCTTATACTGCCCACTACCCCAAGGTCTTGGTCTGACGATGTATTTGTTGTTGTTGCTGCCGATGTATCAGAACCCACGAAAGAAAGAGTTCCTCCAGCAGATAAATCCGTTTCCGTGGAACTACTATTTCGCATCTTAAACCCTGATGCTGTATCTGCATACACCCTAACATTAGCCGAGGCGGGGTCAGAAGGGGCGCTTGCATGAGTCATATCGATATAGTTCCCTGCTAGGGTAACAGAATTTCTGCCTGCCTTTACCGCACCGCACTGCCAACAGGTTCGCAACCTGCCGATAAAGGGAGGAATACCAACCCATGTAGACATCTTAAATTTTCTATGTGTACAATCTTCCATTATATATTCCTATGAAGTCGCTAACGTATACACCCTTAACTCATCCGCCGCCGCTGTTTCAGAGCCGTTAGAATCTGCTGTTATAACAACATCAGTAATGGTGGCCGTGGGCATATCGGCAGCAGAAGCACTCCATCTTCTTGTAGCTCCGTCTGCACCTGATTTACCTGACCCATTAATGCCAACTATGGCCCTGAGAGTACCAGCTATTCGTGGGCCGACATAAATCCAATTAACAGAAGAACCTGCGGCTCCTCCAGCTAGGGCGTTATGGGCAGTCGTAACTTGGGTTGCGTTTAGCTTTAATCCGAATGTCGGACTAGCGGCAGCATCTGCCCTAAGAATAAACCATATCCAGAAAGGAATAGTGACGCCAATACTCAGGCTGCCCAAAGAAAGTAAATCCGTTTCTGACGATGACGTAGTTGTTCCTTCTGTTGCCTGTGACCCAGCGAGAGTCATGGCACTGGAACCCCCGACAAGAGCCGTTACATTACCGCTTTCATCCTTCATCTGCATGGTTGTAGATGTATCAGAATATATCCTGACCAATCCTGCCGATGGGTTACCTGGCGCTGTAGCAGTAGTCATATCAATGTAATTACCCGCTGCTGTAACGCTGTGCATTCCTGCATGAATCGCACCACACCTTCCACATATGAACATCTTTCCTATAACAGGAGGATACCTGTACCACGATGATACAGGCTGGCCGAACCAGTTATACTGATGCAGGCATTCTTCATCGAAAGACATGAGCAATCTCTCCATCAGGTTTGCACAAAGCCATTCCTGTACCCATATCGAGTTTCTCTAACTCTGTGAAGTACCATCCGTTAGCAAACATTAAGTCACCTGCTGTAACAGTAGTTGCTGTTAGCGTTCCTGCTACTGCTACAACATTTCCGCTTGCAGTAAGAGTTAACAAATCCTCGTCACCAACAGGGCCAATAGTACCTGTGGTTTTTATAACCAGCCCACCATCATCTATTGTTAATATATCAGTGCCGTCTACATCAAAAATCATCTTACCCTTATCAGCCGTACCAGACGCAGCAGCCGTAGCAAACTCAACAGTATCGAGTGTCTGCGCTCCAGAGTCAAAGGTGGTAGTTATTACCAACCTCTCTGCATCAGCACCACCGAGTGATATTGTAGGGTTTCCGTTATTGACTGCTTCTAATAACTTTAAGTCAGAGCCGTCAAAGGTTAATGCAGTTTCAGCATCAAGTTCTGTTGTAGTAGAGCCAACTGTTACAACCTCGTTGGCTGTAGCATTATTAAGTGCGGTAACCGCAGAAGTTCCGCCGCCTAGTGAATATCTACCCATAACATACCCCCTTTAAGATATTACGCCTGTACTAAAATATCCGTTCATTGCAGAACAGGTTACAAGAACATTGGCAGTTCCTGTGTCTGTAAGTAATTCAATACCACCAACTCCATTAGACCCAAAGCCATTATGGATTCTGCCTTCAAAGGCTGTACTAGAAGTGAGTTCGGAATAAGCTGTGCTTTCGTTCATACCTATCATGTGGAACAGATCAGTTGTAGATTTAAGAGTTGCACTCCATGTCCACTTTGTCCAGTACATATTTGTATCTCTATACTTCTGCCCAGATGAATCTAAAGATTCACCCGCCGCTGATGCTAGTTTATCCAAAGTAGATAGTTGCCATGCACTAGGTACAGTCCATGCGATAGTTCCTGCCGTTGCTCCTAGCGAGTGACCACCGTCGATAGTACCATCTGTGTCACCAGTATCCACCCATGATGATCCATTCCAGTACGAAACAGTAATGACAGCACTTTGATCATCTACTGTGTCTACATCAACATATACCCCTCTAAATGGTATAGCAGAGCCAACGTATAACGCTCTGCCCGCTGTAAAGGAATTTAGGTTAACTGTAGTAGACGTTGAGCCATCCTGTGCAACATCAGAGTTGTCCTCAAGATGACCGCCAAGTCCGTCTGCTGAGTCCGCTTTAAGGATCACCAGATAAGGACATAGAGCAAACTTGATGATTGCCGCTGAACTTGCAAAGTTTCTTGGCTCTAGGTTGATGTGTTCTGTGCCTTTAATGAATGGTGTAAAAGCAGGAGTTGCAGTTCCTGCTACTCCACTCGCAGCACCTGTTCTTCTTTGATGCCCTAAATTAGCACCTAATATCTCTGTTGGCATTATTACCTCCTTGGTCTATCCAGCCCTTCCAGACCTCTTGTTTGGGAGAAGGATATATTAAATTTTATTTATTAGGATGAAGCACCCTTAATTACTGCGAAGTTGATAACAGCAGCCTCACTAAGTGCGCCACCACTAACATTTTTAATGCTTACTTCAAAAGAGCCAGCCCCTATATTACTGGCCTGTACAACGTATGCTCCCATTGTGCCTGCTGATCCGTGATTTATTATCACTACATCGGTGGCTGCAACATTGCTGTTTGTGACAACAAAAGAGATTTCAGTATCGTCAGCTAGTGCTGCTCCGTTCATTGTGATTTGACCACTGTTGGTATTAAGAGTTACTCCAGTAGACTTGTTGGAAGCCTGAGTGATAGTGCCACCATCTTGCAGGTGAACTGTTCCTGCTGCGACTCCTAGATCGCCAGTAACAATAGTCATACCTGATGTGTCAACACGGGCTATCTCTACAGGGTCACTTGCGCCACCCTCTCCATAGTATATGTCGAGAGTTCCGTTTTCTAAGTCCTTAAACCATCCACCATAATTAGAATTCTTTGGTTCTGCCATCTCTAAACCTCCTTAGCGTAAAGTACGCACTTGATAAGGGGTAGTTGCCCCATTTATTGTTTACAGTGAGCCTTATGCCCCCGTATTGCGGCTAATGTACTATTTCTTGTTGCCTTTGTAAAGTCTTTGCCGCAACCTCTACAAATGGCATTAGGCATAACTGCTACTTTTTCTTCCGCAACGGGCGGTGCAACCTGTGTTGCCACCTGTCCTGCGAGAGTTTGAATCAAATCCTGATTACTCTGTAGCATTTGTTTTTGCAAATCTCTGTCCTCACTTCTTTCGGACTGCTCCCTGTCTCTATTCAATGCCTCATAAGCCCTCTTATGTGACTTCTGAAGATGTGCGTTAACCCCATCTTCATGAGGGATGTGTTTCTTGGGGCATGGAGGGAAACCCATAGCCTCAACAATATAATACTCTGGGGAGTCTGGGTTTAATGGACAGAATAAATCCATACCATAATCAGGCGTAATGTTGGGGTTGGAAAAGGTATACATTGTAGACCCATCAGAGTTCTTTATATCACCTATCTGCCACTGTAGATATTTAGGACACTCGTTATAATCCCCTGTCTTAGCGTTCCAGTACGGAACATACCCTTTGTGCCTTAAAGACCGTAAGCGAGTAGTGAACTCGTCAGAGCCACTGGAAAGAATCTCGCCTTCCTGCATACCACTAGTGGGAACTTCTTCCTCACTCTTCTCTGCTATTGCCTGCTCCCAAGCTGTATCGTTACTTGTTGTCATACGTCACTCCTTACTAATTGACTTAACCTACCAAAAGTTGATTGGTTCTTGCGTTTTTTATTTCGCTCCTCAACCATATTATGAAATGCAGACTGTAAATCAGAAGGCTCAAATGGCCTATACACAGGTCTGCCTCTAAATTCTTCGGCTATCTCTCGTAATTCTGCAACTGTATGCCACGCTTCCCCTCGACCATTAACAACCTGACCACCAGGTATGAAGATCGGGTCTGCCTTAAACATATACGCAGGCCCTAAATCTACATATGCAGTAACAAGCCTGTCCTGACGTACAATCCGCAACTCCTGAAATCTACGTATACCCCTGTTCCCAGAGGGCTTGTTGATCTCTCGTAACGAAAAGCACATCTCATCATCTGAAACGAGTCTTGTTATTTCATCTACGCCAGAAGCAGAGGCTGCCCTAAATCGGACAACCCCTGCGTCTAACTCGTTTGTTACTGCTTTAGCCATAACATCCTAAGCAGGAGCCGTAGCGTCTCCTATGATCTCAAATGTCCAGTTAGAAGAACGAAGACCATACGCATACTCATCCGTAAGGAATAAGCTGTCTCCACCACCACCAATGTGTGGCTCACGCCTAGTCTCTGTCCTTATTGTCATGCCCTCAACCAATACCCACGCAGACTTGGAGAACACAAAGTTCTTTGCGTCTGAGTTGCCATCTATGCTGATGTTGCCATCCTCAAAGACACTGACATTTGCAATGGGTAAGTTAAAGCCACTCTGGAACACAGTTGCCGTAGCACCATCTGGTACTGGATATGTTCCTGTACCCCCTACGAGTTCATCGTAAAAGTCTTTTATGCAGAATCCGTGGAACACACCAGATATTGGCATAGGGCCTGGCTCTGTCGCATTAGAAGTAATTCTATATCTTGCGGCAGCTACATCACCTGTCTGTACTGGGGTTCCCGCTGCACCTAACTGAGAAGAAGCATCCATAGCTGTTAAGCCATCCTGATCCTTCTTTCTCATCATTGCCTCACCTGGCATAGCTCCCATCTTAGCAAGAACTCTACTGTTAATATTCCTTCGGCTCTTGTCTGTGATGAAAGTCTGTATCTGCACCATTTCTGGTGTGATGGTGATTGCAGAATCATCGTACTGCTGTGGGTTGTCCAATACTGTGTTCTCTGTTACTGCTTGTGCAG
>VTLG01002534.1_pt1 | contig 26934 bp, 35 predicted proteins | sample 4694571 | NCBI WGS metagenome assembly VTLG01 (sample SAMN12604809, study PRJNA352737) | marine metagenome | biome: ENVO:00000447; feature: ENVO:00000209|ENVO:00000569|ENVO:01000036; material: ENVO:00002151; isolation source: viral sequences binned using virsorter ...
AAAAATCATTACCATCTACTGCTTCAAACTTAGCTGTTCCATCAAATACGTGGAGCTCTGTCTCAGGAGCCGTTGTTCCTATGCCAACATTTCCGTCAGTTAAAACAGTTATTTTATCACTAGTTCCCGGCACACCGCTAGTGTTGGAAATCTTAAAAGCTCCCGACTCCGACCTGTCAACCCCCACCGCCCAGTTGGTATTGTTGTCTCCAAACGAAATATAGGGATCATCATTCCCAGAAAAGAGACGTAGCTTTGTGGCTCCGCTGCTTTTAGTAATGGTAGTGTCCCCGGCGACCTCTAATTTTGCAGAAGGTGCATTTGTCCCTATACCAACTTTACCTCCTGCTGGTTGTAAATTTAAACTGTTGTAGCTAGGTTGATAAGACGATGTGATAGAGGTAGTTTGTTGAGCGCCACCACCAGAATTTTCTACCCTAAATGCAATTCCAACCTCATCCCCTGAGTTAACCCCAGCCGCAGCAAATCTTCCATCTAGCAGCAATAAAGCGTTCCTTGAATCATCTACTAAATCTATTTTTCTTATATGTAAATTTGCAGTGGGGCTATTTGTTCCTATGCCAACAAAACCATCCGAAGAGCCTGTTCCACCACGAATTGTCATGGCTACATTGTCTGCTGGAGCAAATTGAATTAAATTTTGATCTGTTGCACTTTGACGCTGAGTGGATAAAAGGAGTTTATTTTCCCCCGACTGATCAAATATTATACTAGCCGTTTGCGCTCCGCCGCTGGAATGTTCAAAAAGAATCTTGGGTGCACCGGCACTACCAGAGGTTGTACCCTTAAGTTTGAGAAGATCAGGGCCAGTACCTTGAATATGAAGAAGATAACCCGGATTAGTTGTTCCTATACCAACATTGCCGTCAGATAAAATGCGCATCCGCTCTGAGCCGCCAGTATCAAAAATTGTCTCGTTAGTCCGTAAGCGGAAGGTTCTAAAGCCAGTATTTGCAACATTGGTTGAGAGAACCTGAATTTCGTTTGAAACGCTATCGGGATCAACACGCCAGTTACCTTGTGTGCCTAATATGTTGAATTTTGATAAAGGCGCATTTGTTCCTATGCCGACATTTCCGTCAGACTTAATCCGCATTTTTTCTGTAGCGGAAGCGGAGCCATCAGGCGTAGTTAAGAAAACCAAGCTGCTAGGCATGTCGTTAGCAGCAGCTGTAGCCTCCATGGAAGCAAAAATTGTTGCCATCGACTGGAAACTACTTCCATTATAACCCTGAAAAGCTAAAGCTGGACCTTGAGCTGCGGGTAACCCCGCGGTGGGATTACTAAGGTCTTTAGCTCTTAACTCAACAACAGCTATACCTCCGTTTTCTCTAGTTTCGAAAGCGGCTGCTGCCTGATTAGTTGTCTGAATAACCTCTAATTTTCTAGCTGGAGATACAGTTCCTATTCCAACATTCGTCGCATCATCAACTAAAACTCCCGAGGTTAAAGTATCCTCATCAGACCAACGAGCTACATAGTTGGCTGTCCCACTTCCTCCTACGCCAGAGAGGACATCTTCAACTAATTTCCATTGTGGCCCGTCTTCTTTACTTGTTAAAACGTAACCATCAGCTCCCGTGGAGTTTGTTGAATCATAAAGATAGCCGCTAATTATAGCATCGCCAGAAACATGAAACCTATGTTCTGGATCAACAAGATTGTCACCTATTCCAATATTCCCCCCGGGCTCAACTGTTAAAACATTTTTAGTATTGGCTTCGTCATAAATTGAAAACTTTTCATTGCTAGAACCAGCCATACCAAGAGACATTCTCCATTTATTGGTACCTGCGGTACGCAACATAAAGTTTGCTGAATTAGTATTGGCATTTCTATCTGCTACTATGCTAGAGTGAACACTGCTTTTAACAGCTAACTCTGCAGAACCCAGAGACTGTGTTCTCTTATCTAAAGTAATATTTCCTCGAACATCTAATGGAAAGAGAGGAACCGTTGTTCCTATACCACAATTCCCATTGTTTCTTACAAACAATCCCGTCCCTGCCCCAGTATAAACCGCAAGCGCATATACGGTAGTTCCCGTATTAGCAGTACAGTCTATGCTAAGGCCATAACCATTAGCGTTTTCATTTTTGATAATAGCAGCCCAGTTAGCAGTATCGTCTAACACGTAGAGCTTTGTACCGGGAGCAGTTGTCCCTATACCAACACTGCCATTAAAAAAACTGGTAGCCCATATTCTTGCATGAGTTGTTGTTAACGGTGCTGTGCTTGAATTTGTAATAGCCCCGATCTCTACATCGGTGTGACCAAAAAATGTGCCAATCCCATCGGAGATTACTATTGCGCCGTGATTGGAAACACTATTACCCGGCACTTTAAGGTAAAGGTAATCCCCAAGCGCTGAATACCAGCTAGAGAGCAAAACATCGTGAGTTGTGGCATTTGTCCAAGCAGACTCATAACGTCTTAACATTGATCCTGAGCCGAGTGACACGACTTCATCAAAATAGCTCGTCCCATGAACATACAGACCGTAGCTACCACTATGTGCGCCTCCCACACCGAGCCTGTTTAAAATATCAACATCGCCATCAGCCTTAACAACTACACGACTTGTGCCGCCTTGGTCTAGAGTCAATAGGTCTCCAGAACCATCACCCCGCACATGAAGAATCTGACCCGTAGAAGAGGCGTGATCGGATCGGATTGATACAGCAGCATTAGTTGTTGTCCCCGTGTGAACCTCATTTGTATAAAAATACCCTACTGCTGCGGTTGTAGATGAGCCAACTGCGTGAAACGCCCTTGAAGTAGAGTCTCCTTTAATAAAAAGTTTAGCGGATGGCGTAGTTGTTCCTATGCCAACATCGCCGTCATTATCTATAGTTACCTTAGTCGCTCCCGCAATTTGAAAATCTAATTGAGCTACTCCTGACGCTCCATTATTATATATATTTGAGTTAGTGTTATTAGAGCTATTTAAAAACTGCATTTTATGGCCATCAGTCACCCTAATGCCAACGCTAGACCCATTGGCAGATTGGACGTCTAGCGGGGCAGCAGGAGCAGCTGTGCCTAAACCAAAATTTGCGCCAGTAATGTAAGAAACGTTATCCGAATCTAATCTTATAGTTTCAATTCCCCCGTCCTTCTTTATGGAGAGCCTTCCGTCTCCAGCAGTTTGACGAAATACTAATAAGCTATCTCCATCATGAGCGGCTATTTGTAGAGGGTTAGTATTATTAGCTATACTTTTAATAGCGAGAGCGTTATCGGGGTCAGCGGCTTGATTAATACCTACCGCTGTGCCGTCGTCCTGTATAACGCCGGAAGTTATAGTATCCTCATCAGACCAACGAGCTACATAATTAGCAACGCCGGAACCTCCAACGCCGGACAAAACAGACTCAATACTTTTCCAGTTGACTCCCGTTTGCCCCTCGTTAGTAAGAACCATTCCTCCTTCGCCGAGCGAGTTATTAGAGTCATAAATGTTTCCAGATATACCGAGCTTGTTAACATTAAGCCTATTCCCATCAGTAAAAGTTAAATCAGCATCACCGCCGAAAGTTCCCGCGTTATTAAACTGGACTTGAGTATTCGCGCCACCGGGAGTACCTCCTCCGCCGCCGCCAGCTAGCTGAGCCCATCCTCCTACAGGTCTTTTAACGTATTGAGTTAAGTTGCCCGTGTTAATGTAATACGCGCCATCCAATACACCAGTAAGAGTCGCATCACTGTTTGGTGAACCGACGTTACCTACAAATCTATCTCCTGCGTATCTTATTGTTGCCATATTTATGAAAAGCTAAATGTGAATCCGTAAAATGCTCCACTATTATATTCCGGTTCGTAAGTAGAGGCTTTTATTCTTATTTCGTAATTTCCCGCCGCTAAATTATTTTGAGTAAAAGTGCCTATTCCATTTGTAGTTGTATATCCATTTATCCTGCTCCCCTGTTCAACCCATTTAGTAGATTGAGCCCTAGGCTCTCCTTTAGTATTTGGTGTCTGATTTGTGTTGACGATTGATTGACTTCCCGCGTTGTAAAGCTTCACCTGTTGAACATCTATATTGTAAGCTAGATCATTTTCGCCTAAATCTTCTTGATTCTTTAATGTAGAATTATCTAATAATCTATCATCCATAGGAGCCCTTCCTGAGCATATCATGGTGTCTGTAGTAGAATTATATAAAGATAAAGTCATCGTGTTCGAAAAAATAGATTTGTCTCCCGGTTCACCTACGTCAATTTGAGCTGGTATTCGTCCGTTCACGCTGTTGCTAAAAATATGAGAAGTATCGCTACCCAATCCCGAAATTTTTATAGTTAATGTTTTAGTACTGGATAAAGTAAAGCTTCCCGTGGCTTCTCCGCTTTGAGTGAATTTATTAAAATGCTCATGCGTAAAATCAAATCCATAGTCTTCAGAATCAAAATAACCACTAGTGTAAGCGGTTGTTAAATCCGATTCATTTTGGATGCTTACATTTAAACCGTCAGAAGAAACTTCCCAAGGGTTCAATCTATGCCATTGAGATAAATCTATATTGTTTCCTAGCGAGTCGTCGCCCCCATGTAAAAACCAACCGTAATAAATGTAAGATGAAGAAGGTAAGCCTTTTGAATAATCATTAAGAGTTAGCTCATCATACTCTGTATAATATTCATCTTCCGACCCACCTACTTCCACGCTAAAAGGAAAACTAGAGCTTTGCTTTAAGGAGAAGTTTTGTTGGGTTGGGCTTCCGTTCCCATGGCTCCAAAATGCTCCAGTTTGCCAAGAAATAGTAGGAGCCTCTTCGGAAGAATCCTGCTTCTTAACAAAAGCTGTTGGAAAAGTTAGTCCCATTAGAAATTATATCCAGTAACGGCTGAAGCCCATATCTTATTAGCTATGTTAATAAAAGTGTATAAATTAGTTTTATCTCCTGCTAGCTTAGGAGCAGCATTGCCGTATTCCGCCCCCCAATAAACTGTTGTAGACCCCCCACTAAAATTCACTGTTATTTCAGATGAAGTACTATTAGTAACGTACATTGTTAGAGTCTGTCCGTTAACGTCATTCGTAAATGTGTAGTTGGTTGTAGCTCCTCTAGTTCCATATTGAACATTTCCAGCGCTCCAATCGACGGTCTGATTAGTAGTATTGTTTGTTGGGTTTTCTTCGTATGCGCGTTTCCTATGTATAACGTTATCTACTGTAATGGTTCCCCCAGCCGCAACAGTTATGTTTCCGTCTTGAAAATTTACATTTCCTGAGACGGGAGTGTCACTTAAATCCAAAGCTTGAGCATTAACGTCTATATGACGATTACCTGAAAGTGTTAAATCTTGATAACCTAATAGCTGTAAATCTGTACCATTTCCGTCTGAATTATAAATCCTAGATCGGTCTAAGCCTCCAATTGAGGTATTATTTCCGAATCCAATATTTCCAGCTCCTGTGATGTTGAACCCCTGCATTTTTAAGTCTAAGGTTGCGACGCAGTTACCCATGTTGTCTCCACCTACCGCATTGGCTATACCACTTCCTGTTACTAATTTACCATCAGTTAGTCTTACTTGAAGATAGGGGTTTTGAGTGACTGTGTTAGAAGCTGTGTCCCAATTTGAATCACTGTTATTTAAATATACGTCTTTGTTAACGCCAGAAACTTGTGTAGCGCTTATGGGATTAAGGGCGTATTCGGCGACTTCTTCCGCTGTAGTTTTTAAGGTGGTGTAAGGGCCACCTACGTTACCTGAAGCTATAGGGAACAGACAATTGTCTGTGATCCCGACGTTTCCCATTGCTGTGAGTTGAGATATCTTTTTATTAGCCATTTTTCCTTAAACCTTATTAATATATACACTCTTTTAATAAGGCGGAATCAGATTTGTTACTAATAAATCATTGCTTTCTTGCTGCAAATAAAAATTATCATCGTCACCGCCTTCTAAAAGAATAAAATCTTCTATTTTTTCCGCCCCTAGTACGCCGCTAATGAAAAATCCGTTATTTTGATTGTCAGGATTAACTTCTACACTGAATGAAGCGTCAAAAATCTTATTATCTCCGATGCTTGAGCTGTAGCTAAAGTTTTCTAATTTTGCGCCGACAAAGCTATATCTTAGGGCCTCGTCGTTTCTCTTTATAGGAATTGCGCCTGCATTTATAGGAGCGCCCGTGCTTCCTGTGCATCCATTTGGGTCTACGCTTATTGTGAAATCGTATCCACTATTAATTTCTACTAAGTCTACTAGTGAACCACTGTTCCCGGATTGGACGATGCCCTGTATGGACAAATTTGCAAAAATCGGCGAATTAGGCCGGTTATCGACAGGGAACTTGTATCCCATGTTATCCAGTGGAACTTTATTTAAGTTAAGGTCAATGTTGTAGCTTTGTATATGTAGTTTGTCAAAATCGACTCCAAGTCCTGAAAACGAATCAGTGGTTATGGAGATATCTCCCGGCTGAAGAGCAGAGTAACCTTCTTCTGCCAATATCCGAGGAATGACGACGTCGCTAACGTTGAATGGAGTTCCTGTCTTAGTGTTAATATCAGGAGCCTTAAACCCGCTACCACTTAAATTAAAATCTATATTGTAAGCGTTATAGGCTACTGAAGCGCTTGGAAAATCTCCTACTGCTCCCCTTGTGGAGTAAGATTGTAAATAACAATTGCCAAATCCTATCACATGGTATCCGGGGGCATTATCGTCTATACCTTGATATAAATCAGCTTGGGTAAAGTTTTCTTTAAAATATTCTTGATCTAAATCGTCTCCGCTTTGATTTACGGCTACATAAAAATTACGACAATCTTTATACTGGTTGATAGCAAAATCTAACCCCGGGACCTTAACCGATCTATTTTTATTTTCTTCAAAGAAGCCTGACAGTAAAGAAACTCCTAAGTTGTTAGAATAAAATGGCGCGCCGTCTTTATTAAATTGGAATTGGGGATAATTTACATTTAAGCCAATTCTAGCTTCGTTTTTAGTGCCGCATAAAAGATAGTCAAAGTTAAGGCTAACAGTTGGATAGTTAATTATAGGTCTATCCACTAGTCCTCTTTGATTAAGTTGAGTTACGTTAGTATGGGGAACATTTATGGAATAACTGACCGACTGAACTCTATCTATCGGATGGAGTAAATTAATTTTTTGATATAAGTCGGAATGATCGTTAGTAGGAGCCCCTCCGGTATAATGTACAAAATTATAACCAGTTTCCGGTGCAGGTCCTACAAATAAGCCCTGACAATTGTAAATGACATTGGGCTTTGGCATTATTTATCTCCCTCATAAACGCTCGCGTAAAGAATTCCAGCTAAGAAATCATCCACTTGATGCTCTAAAGCAACTTCTTGAATTTTCTTAACTCTTTCGTGGTCTCTGTCGGTTGGTTCTGCTGCATATCTCCCTGCTTTTGCGAGCCAACTATCAGGTTCTTCATTAGCTATAACAATATTAGTAATTTCCCTAGCTACTTCTTTTTGTTGTTTGCTGAGTCTTTTCCTGCCGTGTAACTGCCGCAACGAAGCTTCTACTTCAATGTTTAACTTATCGGAAAGATTTAGATTCTCTTGAATTTTAGATAAGCTAAAGTTAAGCGCAGCTTTTGTGCCTACTGGAGTTTTTGTATCGGTTTCTTTTGGCGCTTTAGCCCCGGCAGGTCTACCGTTCATTTGAGCGGCTTTAGCACCACCAATGATCGGTTCGTACAAGCCTTCATTTCTGAACTCCTTAAATTTCTTTTGGGATTCCAGTGATTCTTCTTGGGTTGGAAACCTGCCAGACTCTATAGCCTGAACGCCTTCTTCAGGGGTCAAGACTCCGAGTTCAATAAGCCTGCTATATATTCTAGAATAAACTGACGTGTCCCTCAAATCCACATCTTCAAAATGAGCAGTTGGGTAATTTTTAAAACCCATTTCTTTAGAAATTCTTCTAATTTCTGGCATTAAGAAGTTTTCAAGGAAAACTCTACGCCCTTGCTTTAGGCGCTCCATAAACACTTGAACCTTTATACTAGTATTAGCGAACTTCTCATCGCTAAGCAAAATATTGTTAAGGCCCATTTGAATGTCTTGATTTACTACATCATATTTTCTTGGATCTAAAATATTACCTATATCGGGAATGACAAATTTCGCATCTGTAGTATAATCAGATATTAAAACTCTACCGACAGATTCGTTCTCGAAGAGTTTTTGCATAGCCATAAGGTTCTTTTGGTTAACTCCTCCGTCGGCAGGTTTAGCGCCCATTGTCACAAGAAGAATAGCTTGATTAGTGGTACGGGCTACAGCCATATCCATTTGCTTCATCTCCTGCTTCCAGTTGATATCCTCTAAGACCGGATACCCCATAGGCACCGCAAAAGGTTCATAATCTTGCTTCTTATAAAATACCGCGCAAAGCTTTGTAGCGTCGAGTGGAATAGTTATAGCGGCCGCTCCGACTTTTTTTGTATTTTCTATGAGTTTTTTTGTCTCCGGCGGAAGGCTGTCGAAAACTTCTCTATCTTCTTCCGTTTGAGGGAACCTAAGTCTTTGCAGCTCATAGTCAGTGACTACTTTATAGTAAATACCTGTACTAAAGGACACGCTTCCTTGAAGCTGTATGTCAGAAGGGTTTAAAATAATATACTTGGACGGTATCTCTAAATCGTCAGAGGCTTCAGCTAATCCAAAGGTTTGATTTAATTTTAAAGCGTCAGATCGGTCCATCTTAGCGTTGAACCTGTAAACGAAAACGTTTCCTGATCGATAATACTCTCTGAAAAACCTACTTTGTAGATCATCAATGTTTATTCTAGTGAGCAGGGTCTCGAAGAAATCCCTAGACTTTTTGCTTCCTCCTGTATAGTAAAGATCACTAATTGAGAACTCGGTCATTAAGTCAATAGTGTTTCTAAATACTGAAAAATTATAATACGCTTTCTGACACAATATGATGGTGTCCCTAATGTCTATATTAGAATTATTAGTGACTCCGTGGGAATATTTAAACGGAATCATGCCGTTTTCGATATTCCTGAATCTATCCGTCCGAGGTATATCGGCAGCAGCGTTTCTACGGGTTCTCGTCTGGCTAGCCTTTGCTTCATGCATAGCCATCAGTGGTTCCGCACCTTGTTCCGTTTTCTTCCTTACAGCCATAATTTACTTTAAATTTACACTTAACCAAACATTTTGGGAGTAAATGTGTAGTTAATTTGCTCCTGCTTAGTATTTTTAAGGTCATTATAAGCTTTAACAGCCCAATTTCCCAACATTAAAGTAGTATAGTTATCTTTTCTCGCCCTGTTGGCAGATGTGCTTCTTTTTAAATGCTGCGGAAGGTCAAATGTCTGAATTCCTTTGGCCGTAGTTTTAACCTCTACAAGCGCGCATTGTTTTTTCGTTTGGTAAACAATATCGTCTTGAAATTCAATCAGGTCTCCTTTGTCCTGATACGGCATCAGTTTCAAGGGTACAGCTTGAGCTGAGACTTTGTCAAAGAAGCTGCCACACGCTGCCGTTCGGGAGGCGAACCAAATCCTTTTATGATCAATAGAAGCTTGCAGGTATTCATTAGCCTCTCTTAGAAAAGTGCTAGAAAACAATTGCTTGAAGCAAATCATTTGCTCTTTTACATTATATTGACTTTTCGCCTTGAGAAGCATCTGCTGGTAATCGTTTCCAGTTTTATCGCTGTTAAATTCAAAAAATTTCAAGTCTATGTTAGCGCTTCTAAATAACTCCGATTCATTCGCGCTATCTATAAATTGATATCCAGCATTATCTATAATTAACAAAACAATATTAAAATTAGTCATTAGATAATGAAGATATTTTATATGATCTTTTAAGTCTCCTCCGGCTACAGCATACGCATGGACCAAAGTTGACTCGTTGTTTTTCTCTTCATCAAGCTCTAAAACCGACATCGCAAAGTAATCCGAACTTGGACTGTTACTAAAACTAGGGTCGATAGCCAAAATATATTCTTTATCTTTTTCCCCTTTTATTAAAGTATGTTGTTTCTCTCCATCTGGGATTGTGCAATCATGCATTTTCTTTGCACTAAAATAGCTATCGCTACCATCAGTGAATTGGGCGCAATATTCCCGCTGAAACGAAGAATTAGAAGATCCGCCGGATTGAGCTTCTTCAATTACGGTGCTGTCAATCATATCGCTAGGGATAGAATCAAAAGCCATCTGGGATATAAAATAACTAGACTGCTGTATATCTTCAGAGTAGATGTTATTCATCCATTCCTTATAGGTTTTAAAAAGGTTTTCAAAACTAAAGCTAGCAGAAGACAAGGCTATCATTTTGGAATTGTTTTCAAATTGAACCCTATCCTCCTCTTTCATGTCTCCCTTCTTTATTAACTCATCTTCCATCTCACGTATCTTAATACGCTCAGCCATATCCTGAGGAGCGACCAAAAATGGCATCAACACTGTTTTAATTGTTTCCTCGGGGAGTAGCAAAAACTCGTCAAGCACCAAAATGTTCGCGCGGAAACCACGAATCTTTTCTCCGCTTAAAGGAATAGCCGTTATGGTTCCCTCGTTAATTTTCCACTCAAACTGATCGTTACGTTTAGACTTTGCACCAAAAGCATGAGCTAGCATTTGGGCTTCTTTTGATTCTACTATTTTTTCAAGATTGTTGAATATAAACCTAGCTGTACGAAAAGTAGGTCCTGCGATAAGTATTTTAGTTCTAGGTTCAAAAATGCACTGCAGGAAACAATATACAGCTGCAATAAAACTTTTACCACATCCACGGCCCCATACGCACATACTAAAGTTACGGTTGAAAAATGCTTTTAGGGTTATCTCTTGATATAAAGCTAATTTAATTCCCGAAAGCAATTCGGTAGTAAATCCAAGATTAGAGCGCATAAACTTGGCTAAAGTAATTTTAGCCTGACGGTCCGGAAGTTCTCCTTTTAAATTAAGAAATTCTTCATTTAAATTAGGTATGGGCTTGGAATATTTTTCAGGGCAGTACCACATTAGTCTAAATAAGCTATGAGAATTATTAAAAATAAAATAACTAAAGCTTGCTCGTAAGTTAAAATAATCTTGCCCCTCATAATAATTTTAGGTCATAAGCTAATTGCAGATCGTGCTTCTCATCTAATACATCCGATAGTAAAAGTTTTTTAACTATCCTAATGCATTCATCCCGACCATTGACAAAAAGAAATTGGATATGAGAAAATTCCTGTATTAAATCTCTAACATTATGAAAAATAAAATCAGGAGTTACCCTAGTATTTTTTTTGTAAACGTGTTTTAATCTATTAAACGCTAAACAGTCTTCTAATTTTCTTTCCACTAAAATCACCATGTAAGCATCTTCTTCGGCCGCTCTATTTATTTCATTTTTAAATCTTTCTAAGCCTGAACTTAAAGTTCCTATCAAATCCGGCACTGACTTCCTCTCTATGTAGGTGTTATTAGTTTTCTCTTTGTCGTTTAAACAATAGTCTCCAAATTTCAAACCTTTAACTTCAGTTGGGAAATCATCTATCCTTAAAGGCTTTTGCTCGCGCGAATCAATATAAATTAAATGTTCACTTGAATAAGTTTCTTTGTATTCTTTTTTTACAGGGATTTTTTTAAACTTGTTTTCGTACCCTATTTCTTCGCAAAGCTTATAATAACTATCAAAAATTATTTCATAATATTGAACCGGAGGCATTGGTAATGTCCGCAGCTCTACTTGAGTTGGAGTATATTTTATATTTTTTTCATCTTTTCTTTTTTGAAGAATGTCTCGGCAATAAGCTTGAGCTTTATCTATTGAGACTTTTTTTAGCCAACTTTTTAAGTTAGTCTTACTATTAAAATCTGAAGAAAAATATTGTTCTTTATTTTTAAATTTTATCAAGTCTCCCGTATGCCTATCCTTCCTAGGGAAATACTTATGATAATAATCCGATATAGATAATTTATGCGCTTTGATATGAAGATGTAGTCCTCTATCTTTATCAAACTCTTTACCGCATTCTTGACATTTAACCATTTAAAATTTCTTCCTCGCTAATACCCATTATACGAGATTTTATATCTTCCATAGAGCTAAGCCTTTCTATTTCTGAAGATATATTTTTCTTGCGTATTTCAGCTATCTTTATCATTTTATTACGAGACTCCTCGTCTTTCCAAAGTTCTACAAGGTTTAGTATAGACGCTGACTCTTGTAAAACCTTGCTTAGCCTCTGGCTCCTTTTCTCCTTCAACTCGTTAAGAAGTTTAGTTTGCCTATTGACACATTGATTGTATTCAGTTTGCGCAGTATTGATCGCCTCCACTAAGCTCATAGCCATCCTGCGGCCTTCTGTGTCCTCTGCGTTTTGATCTAATAAAGTCTGGAGTCTCTCTACTCTTCTTTGGATATTCGAAGCTATAACTACTTCCGCCGATAAAACAATGTACTGATCCACTTCCTCTTGGGAGAGATCTGACTTATCCCACGTATATCTCACGAAGCTGCTCTCAAATAATTCCCTGTCAGTTTCTACTGAATAAGTACTAATCTGATGAAGAAATCTAAAAGTATGCATGTAAGCAATTAAAGTGCTCATATTTTTTTTAATTTTAGGAGTGACCTTATCTTTGTCTATTCCATTATGAACATATTTGTTAACTCTTACTATTGCTCTTGATTCTGATTTAGGAGGAGCATAACCTCCCTCTACAGGAACGTCATCATTACTGTCTGAATATTTAATTTGATTAGGTAGGGTGTTGATAAACTCTGCTACGACTTTATACCTCAAATCTAAAGCTGAAATTTTATCGTCCTCGAAGATTAACCGAGCCATGTCCATTGGTTTCATGGCGCTACAATTATTTGAAATGAATTCTTTTTGGTCTTCGTTGAGCTCTACTTTTTCTTTTGGGTAATATTTATTGGTAACTTTAGCTTCTAAGCTTTTTTCTGCCAGAAACTTTTTAACAGCTCTCCCATATTTAGACCTTCCGTCCTTCATCTCCTCTGGAACGTCAGGGAATACTAGAGCTATAAGCTCCTTGACATAAGGTGGATCATCCCCTCTTTTATTCCATTCTTCTAATATAGCTAATTCTTGATCCGTGTTTAAACTTATATTTTTATTACTCATAGTATTTCTATCTCGCCGCTAGCTATAATCTTTTTGACTTTTACGATAATTGATTTTTTTACATTTTTTATTTGCTTGTAGCCCGGAACTCTATTTTTCTCATTAGTCTTATACCCCATTAAAGTAGCAGCATCTTCTTCAGACATATTGTCGATGTATAAAGCTTTATAAATTTTCCACTCGCTAGACTTAAGAATTTCTTTCATTTTTTCATTAAGTTTTTCCATTAATGCAAAAATATCTATATCGCTATATTCAGCAGCATTGATTTCTATTTCGTGGTCGTTTATGGAAACTGGGAGTTTTGCGTCATAGGCTTGTTTTCTCGTTTTCATCCAATTTGCAAAAAGAGGACATGATTCTGATTGTTTGCCGTATATGTAACACAAATCACCCGACTCAGCAGCAGCGCACTTCAAACAAGGTCGACAATAATTTCCATAGTTGTTGCGAATTAAATTTTTTATCTGATTAGATATAATCCTGTTTATCCATGGATTAAGCGGCTTCTGTGGGTCGTAAAGATGCCACTTTTTAAATATATGAATTCTTAGAATTTGCGAGACATCATCAAAATCCATCCACGAGAGCGCAGTCAAGTTCCATTTGGATTTTCTTTTTTTTATCTCTGCATCTATTTGTTCTATATGGTCTTCAAATTTTAGCTTACGTTTCGGCATTACGACGGGATGACCCAGCTTCCCTTAAAAAATCCTGCTCTGCAGTATCTTTTGAATAACTAGGATCTACTTCCCTCCTGTAGCCGTCGTCTATATTTTTTTCATTTGAACCTGCTAGTTCTTCTATTTTAAAATGATTCATTCTAGAAGAGCCTTCTATATTAAAATCCAGTTTATCTATACTCGTAGAAAAATATTCCTCCTCCTCTTCCTCCTCTATTTTTGTATTTTGCACCGTAGCTACAGGTTTGAATACTTTTTTTGCGGTAGAGGCGGTACTGATTTTAGTAAAAGAACTACCACAAGAAGCACAAAATTGAGGCTTATTCAAAGAGTACTCCGTGCCGGAGCCGCAAGATGGGCAATAAAGTTTCATATTTTTTATTACACAAAATATATTATTAAAAAATAAAGGTTTTTCAAAAAAAGTGTATTATACTATAAGTATGCGTAGCTCTAAGTTCACAAATGCGGATGGCGTTGAATATGAGTTATTGTGGAAAAAACCACACTATAAGTACAACGCAGAGGGATTGTGTTGCTCACCAGAATCTGAAGAACCTAAGATATTAATCGATCCTACATTAAAAAATAGAAGGAAAATGAGCGTGTTAATAGAGGAAATCACTCATGCTTTCTTTTGGGAAAAAAGCGAGAGGGAAGTCCGAAAATTTTCTTCTACTCTAGCTAAGTTAATTCAAAAAAACATTAAGGAACCTCGTTCTCATTGATTTTGCTTACTATAAATTTAGTTAGTTCTGACCGAACAATGTCTTCTTCGTTAAACTCAAATGTATGAATTCCCATCTGACGACTATCCTCATCATCAAAAATATGATAAAGCTTTTCAAACCCTCCGCGGTTTCCGTTTTTTAAATCAGTCTGCATTGGATCCGCCATTATAAAACATCTGGAGTATTTACCAATGCGAGTTAATACTGTAACTATTTCTCTAAAAGAGCTATTTTGAGCTTCGTCCAGTAAAATAGCTTTACCATTCCAACTCATTCCTCTAGCAAAGTTGACCGGATGGATAGATACTCTTTTTTCTTTTTGTAATTTTTTTACAGTTTCTTCGTTTAAAAGCTCATCTAATTTATCCATAAAAGGTAGATTATAGTAATGAAGCTTTTCGTCAGCATCTCCGGGAAGAAAACCTAGTCGGGAATCAGAGCTCTCTACCGCTGACCTCATATATATCACATCGGATACTTTAGATTGATTAAGAAGCTGTAAAGCTGCATATACAGCAGTTAAAGTTTTAGAACTTCCAGCAGGCCCTTTACACAAAACAAGTCGCGTGTTTTTACTTTGAGATATCTCGATAAAACGTTTTTGTTTTTCTGTCCAAGGTAATTCTTCTATATAAAAATTATCCCTAGGTTTCATTGGGTCTCGTTGGTGAATCTTAACCCTTCCGTCCGCAACCTCGAGGGAATCGAAATCCCCTGCGCTTTTTACTTTTGGCATCACTATCATTTTACACTAAAAAAGTGTAATACCCTAAAGAAACTTATGAACGAGGTAACAAATGCAATTCCTGAAGTTATAAATATAGCTAATGAATTTGGCCAACTAACCGGAGGAGAAATAAATAAAGAAAAAGTAGAGGGCTTTTTAGAAGGGCTAATTGGTGAGTATGGCTGGCTTCTTTTAATAGCTATAGTGACTATTATGGCCAGAGATATGATAATGAATTTTGCGCAGGGTATACTTGTGTTTATGGGTAATAATTTTAATAATGATGACATTATTTATATTTCTGGTCGCCAAGCACGTATAGTTCGCGTCGGAATTCGTAATACGGTTTTTTACATGACAGATCGCAAAACTAAGATGTTGGTGCCCAATGAGCAGTTAAAACAACTTACGATTGAAAAAACTTTACCTAAAAATGGAGGAGAGCCTTATTTACCAAAAGCTAGCGATCCCGGCTTCGTAGGATGGGAAGAAGTCCCTCTAAATCCTCCGCCTATGCAAGTTGAAGTAGTTAATAAGACTACTCCTTCGCGAACTAAAAAATGAAAAAGATATTATTATTAAGTGTTTTTCTTTTATCTGGGTGCATGTCTATTGATAAAAAAGGCAGACTGGAAAAGGTTAGGTTTTCTGTCCCTGCGTTTTTTCAGGTAGAAATGGACTATTATAAAGATAGAGAAAATTTAGGGAGACCAGTTGTAAATACTAACGCTCCTCCAGAAATAGTTAATCCATATCCAAAATTAATGGAAATGACTCGAAAATAAGTGTAACAAAGAAGTAGAGAAATGAAAGAAATAGATTTCACTGAACAAATCGTTAAATGGCGCGCAGAACAGGAAGCCGCCATGACTAAAAAGCAGTACGAAAAAATCGATACTAAAGAGCTGAAACGTGACGACAAAAAAGAAAAAAAGGAACACGAAAAAGACGCTCTCAAAGATGACGATAGCAAAATCAAAAAATTAAAGAAAGGGAAGCCTTCCGAAAAGAAAAGCGTAGAAATTCATGATATTAAGAAAGACAAGAAATACGATAAGAAAAAGCTCAAAGAAATGAAGAGCGCAGTTCTTTCTACTAAAACGAAAAATGATCTACCCGATTCGGATTTTGCTTATATCGAGCCGGGAGGGGAAAAAGATTCTGAGGGGAAAACGGTGCCCCGATCATTACGTCACCTTCCAATTAATGATGCTGCTCATGTGCGTAATGCACTAGCTAGGTTAGACCAAACCAAAATCAGTGAAGAGGCCAAAAAGTCAGCCCTGAAAAAAATTAAAGCTGCGGCCAAAAAGTTCGGAATTAAGGTCAGTGAGGCATCAGCTTCGATAGATTATTCTGATCTATATTAATTAATAAGAAATAAAGCAAAAAGCCCCGCGCAATGCGGGGCTTTATTTTTTGACGTATAGAAGTATTAAATTATCTTTAAGATAAAATCTCCTTAAAATACGTCCAATTTATTGAGTAATGTAGACATTGTAAAACACTTCATCGTGTATCTGGCTCAAAACACTTAACTCAAAAAGCATTTTACTCGCCGGGTTTATTTTCGTCAATAACTTTATCACGTTTATTTGCGAATTCTTTTTTTATGCCTTCCATCCTTTTTTTCATTTCCTCCCGGTGTTTTTTTCTCAATTCATGTAGCTCCTTATGAAGCTCCTTCATTTTCTCCCGAAGCTCATTGAGTTCTTCACTGTCTATTTTCTTACCCTTCCAATGATGTCGGCGTTTTTTGCTTTCGATATGCTTTTTTCTTTTTTCCGCTGCCGCTTTGAATCTCTCTTTGACCTTTTCTTTGTCTACTTTTTCGGGACGAGGTTTGCCTTTGTGTTTATTAGGTTTAGCTTCGGCCGTTGTTAACACTGATGCAATAATAGCGATCAGTCCATACTTGAAGATATTTTTTACCATCATGGTGTTACTTTATTATACACTTCTGCGTGTAATAAGTTATATGAAGAAAAGAGATATTTTAATAGTAGTCCTAGGAGTCGCCCTGCTGGTTTCTGTTATCTGGATGATGCAAGGGGACGAAATTAAAGAAAAAGTCGCTGAGAGCGCAAAGGAGGCGGCAAAAGAAGCGGTTGTGGACAAGGTTGTAGATGAGGTGTCAGATAAAGCCAAAGAAAAATTAAAAGAAGAAGTTTTAGATAAGCTGTTGCCGTGAATGAGTTTCACATATACCTCAAAGAGCTAAGGTCAAGAAAATACGACAACATCACTAAGCTCTCGAGGCTCCTAAAGGTTAGTTATCAAATGTGGCGCAAAATAGAAAGGGGAATAAACCCACCTCCCCAAAAATCTTTATTAACTAATTTTTGCAATTTGGTAGGAGTTAAAGAGTATGAAAAAAACCAGCTGTTCGCTTTAGCAAGAAAATGGACTCCTCATCCAAATACTAATTCAGCAAATCATGGCTTATATCATGATGGACTAGGTCCAGACTGGATTCAAGCTATTATAAAGGAAAACACTCCTGATTATCCTCACAAATATTGGGGCAAGCGCTAAGCTGATGGGTACTCAGGGATATTATCTTCTTTATAGATATATTTAGACCTTAGCGGAGTATGCTTTTCAACTTCTTTTTTATCTTCTTCCGGATAATGGTTATAAAAAAAATAAGGGCTATTACCATATGATCTATCTATGTCTTCAGAAGTTAAGGGTTCGTTAAATATTTTTACTTTAGGGGGTTCATCCTTAGGGTACGGTACAATAAAATCAGGATTATGCCAGCGCAAAAGATTATTAGGGGGTATGGCATAGTTCCCATCATCCAATTCCAAAAAGTGGTAACACTTTGAGTCTTGGTCGTTAGCGTATCCAATATTGAGTTCATTAAGGTCTCCCTCGTAGTCGTCGATAGTAAAAACATACTTACCAGAACGCCACTTTCTGTCCCTGCAGAATATGTCCACCCTACGGTTCTGCAAAAAGCCGAATGTTGTAACTGCAATATCATTATCCTGACAATCCCATGTTTGCAATAGAGATAGTCTTTGTTCTTCGTTTTCAGATAACGCGTCATAGTCCTCTTTATGGCAAAACGCCGAAATAGGCATCTGCCAAAAAACCGCCCCAAACTGCGCTTGAAAATGAAAGTGCATGGGACGGTTTATCATAGACTTTACACCAAATATGTAGCCTTCTGTTAGTCCACTGTCTTCTGGACCGAATATATACTTATTGCGAATGAAGCACTGAATGTAGGGGGTGTTTGCATTTAGTTGTGCCATATCTGTATAGTTTACGTGTAATATTATCGTGTATGCCAAGTGAAAATAAAAAAATATCTTTTGGGGATTTGGATGGGTTCCTTAAATTTGCTCCAATTATCGGTATAGGTATATTAGCTTATCTTCAAACATTATTTCCTAGTAAAGTAGAATTCGAAAAACTAGAAGACCATTTGATTCAAATGGATAAAAAAATAACCGAAATCACTATACTGCAAAAAGATACTTCAAATAACACGTCTGCTATAAGAGATTTAAATACAAGGTTACGGGAAATAGAAATTGAGTTAGCTTCCCATCACTCAAAAGAAATTAAAAAATGACTAATTCAGTATTATTAGCGGCGGCTTTATTTTTTCAACCTGATTTAGAAATTAAAATTAACGGTTTAGTTTGTTCTTCTTGTGGAATCGGTATTAAGAGGGGCTTTAAGAAGTCCCCCGAAATATTAGATATTAAATTTGATACTCGTAAACAGGTCGCCTTAATAGATTTAAAAGAGAGTGACGCCGGTAGGGTATATTGGATTAAGAATGAGAAGATTATAAAAATTGTAAAAGACGCCGGTTATGAAGTCACTAGTATTAAAAGGCTTTGGAATAAAAAGCCTAACCGGTATAACAAGCCGTAGTTCCTAAAAAAAATCGCAGCCCCTACGAAAGGAGCTGCGACTTAGGAACTTAATGTTTTTATTACGAGCTACCTGCGCCCACGTTACCATCTACCGTGCCTATACCGACGTTAGCCTCAGGCTCCGGCGTTGGTTCTGGCTCTGGCTCAGGGGCGGGCTCTGGCGCTGGTGCTGGAGCCGAAGACCCGGCTCCTACATTACCTTCATCTGCTGGTAGACCCATGCGGGTCTTCCAGTAGTTTTCATCTCTTTTATGTGTTTCTCTTGGGTCCATAATGTTTTATCTCCTAAATTAATCTGGGTAAACTTGACCAGTTACTACTGCTCCTGAAAAAGCAGGAACACAAGCTAAAACCCATGCTTGAGCACCGTTACGAATATCGGAGCTATTAGCCATCCAGCCAGAAACACTATTAGCTGTCCAACTCCAATCAGATGGAAGGGCTGGGCCGAGTCTCTTGGTTCCGGTTACTTCACCGCTAACACCAGTTAAGTCTTCGTAAGGGTAGTGATCAGTGCCGCTGACCATTCCGCAGCTATACTGATTCCAACGTTCAATAGGTGGCTTGCCAGCGTTATAATAGTCTACGTCGTGATAGCCCCAAATATTTACATTTGCAGATTGGTCAGCTTTTGCTGATGCAGATGTATTAACCTCAACAATACCAAAATCCCAATAATTAAGTGTTGAGCCAGCGTCGGTTGTAATTGCTTTGTAAAGTCCCATAATTATTCTCCTTCAGTTAATGCGTCGGTTGCTCCAGAAAAGAAAGGTACACAGGTCTTTAACCAAACGTATGCTCCGCTTCTAATATCGTCGCTCCTCTGCATCCAGCCGGATACACCGTTCTCAGCCCAATCCCAACCAGCGGGAAGAGCAGGACCAAGACGTTTTGATCCGGTTACTTCACCAGAAACGCCTGTGAGGTCTTCGTAGTCATAATAATCTATTGCGCCAGAGTATGGACAGTTGAACATATTATCAGCTACAGAGGGAGCGCCTTGATCTCGATAAGTTTCGTTAGTAAATCCCAAGGTGTTGATATTGGAGCCATAATCCGGACCAGTAGTGCCTTGGAACCAATTCTCAACACGACTGATCTTCCAATAGTCAGCTTGTTGACCGTCATCCTTGGTATAATTTAGGTTAAGTCCCATGTTACAACATATTACACAATAAAATACGAAAGTTCTATTTTTTTTGCAAAAATACCTCTAGCACTCTATCCAAGTCAGTTACAAATTTTTCCTTACTAACTACTCTTTGGCGGCTCTTTAAATATTCAGAAGTTTCTTTTATTAAATCGTCGTCCTCTAACTTTTCGGCCGCTTCATCTAATGAGTAGTAATAAAATGGATAATCCTTACCGAGGTACTCTACAACTGAATCAATAGGGTTGACTAATATAGGGGTTTGGCGAGATATACATTCAACAACAGCGTTATTTGCTATAGAGTCATATAAATCAAGAAATACTACTGACTCAGACATAATTTTATCATATCCAGTATTAGAGAGATAATTTTCCCGGTGAATATTATTTTGTTTGTGTCGGGTTTTTAAATTAGTGTTTTTCAAAAAATAAGGATCCTGTCCGTATCTATCCGGGCCTCCTAAAACTACTTTTTTGTAATTAGTCTTAAGCCTAAAAAATGAATCAAAATCCCTGAGCCACCAGCCGACATGTATAACCCGGCGGCCAAAGTTCTCAAAATTAAACTTAACCTCGCATTCCTCAGAGGGATGATGCACAAAGCCGACAGGAAGATCTATATCTAAATGAGATAGGGAATTTTTAGCTTTTTCTGCGTAAGATTTACTAAAAGTGATAAGCCCAATGCAATTCTCCATAAAAGCTCTATAATGCTTATTGCCATAAAGAGAAAAAATGTTTTGTTCCCATCTAAAGCCATTTGGCCCCAAAGAAGTACAAGGATTATGGAACATGCTAATCCATTTGTGGTTCATGTGAGGAAAGCGGCCGAAGTTCATTTTTTTACCTCTACCTACGTTAAAAGTATGCTCGATCATTCCATCGAGCATAACTTCAGCTTTTTCATCATGAAAATGCTTCAGTATTAGTCTAGTGACTCCATTCCAGCCCCATCTATGTATCGTCTCCGGAAACGGTTGGTGGTTGTATAGATTTATTTTTGCCATAGTAGGACTTTTTATACTCTTTTACCTTTTCAGGGTTGTTTTTTTGCCATTCTTTGACTTTGCCAACGATTTTTTCTTTGTTTTTTTTGTAATAAGACTTAGCGCTTGCATTATCGCACTTTTTACAGTAATACTTCAACCCATCCTTGGTACTACTTTGCTTCCTGAACTCTGACAAAGGGAGAGCTTCTTTGCATTTAGTACAGATTTTCATATACCCGAATTATATTTAAAAGCCAGCGGCTTTTATAAAGTATTTTTGAAAAATATATTTAAGGGTAGAGTCGGGTATTTTTGAAAAAGTTAAATAAAAAAGGGCGTGGAGAATGAAATTAGACACCCCCCTGCGCCCCTGCGTATTAGAAGAAGAATTCTTTTTAGTAAAGGGGGGGCGGTGGTGGAGGTGGGTGGGGGGTAGGGTACTCAGAAGGCCGGAGGCCTTCCGGTTCGCCATAGTCCATCTCGTTATCCTCGAGCTTGGGTGGCGGCCCATACGGGAAGTTGTTAGCTCCCTGCAGGTAATTAGCGGTGTTGTCGGTCAAGGCGTGGAATCTCATAGTGCTATTCATTCAGTTTGCCCAGCCAATCAATTTCCTCGTTGTACTCAATCTCCGCGAGCGTGTTCTGGACGTTGCTCAGTTTCTCTTCCATGTCCGCGATACGCTTCTGGAGGTACTTTACATCTGTACCCCAACCCTCAGCGAGTCCTTGAAGTGTTCCACGTATGCTGGCAATCTCTGCCCCTTGTTTGCTGATATTCTCTCTCGTTTCTAGTCTCATAACTGGAAAAATAGTAGCTTAAATCTCAGATCTTTGCAAGTAAAAAATAAAAAAAAGGTGACCTATTCGGCCACCATGCTCAGGATTCTGTCCCAGCGGAATCGCTTCCACTCTCCTGTCTCGACGCACTTGCCGGTGATTCCCGCGCAATCGTCGTTCTCTTCGCGGTTCGCGAACTGCTCCTCAATCTCGACGCTGTAGTTGAACGCCAAGCCCTTGAGGTTATCCCGTCCTTCGTGGACGGCCGGTCTGTAATAAATAAGGAACTTCCTCATAACGCAAATAGTATGCCTTAAATCTCAGTAGATTGCAAGCCCTAAATCAATCTTTTTTCAATCTTTTTTCGTTTAATTCTTCTGGCACTTCTTTGATTATCTTAATCTCTTCATGCCTACCGTGGAAGTCTTTAGCGCGATCTAGGTTCTTCCCCCAATCCGCGTTGTTTCTTCGGCAGTTGAAACGCTTCTTGGGTTGGTAGTGTTTGACCTTCCCGCGCGCTGGGGGGATTGCTCCCCCCTCAATTACGCGCTGGGTTACTTTACTGGGTTTCTTGTACTTCATGCCTTATTCCTCTTCCTGCTTGCTGATGCCAAACGTCCAGCCCACTTGATGCTACCGTCGGCCTTGGTGGGCATCGCACCTACCAAGTCGGGACGATCAATACGCAGGTATTCGCTGCGCTCCTCGTCCGTTGACCAACTAGTAGCCACGGTCTCAAGGTATTCGGCATCTTCAATCGACAGCTTGGCAACGCGCTTGACTGCGCGGGTGACGCTTGACGCGTCAGCCTTCTTGACGTAATCGGTGCTGATGGCTGGGGTAATCTCTGCTACCTTGCCGTAAGTAGTCACCAAGGTCTGAAAAGAAAACCCAAAGGTCATCATTGGCGCACCAGAACCATAATAGGTATGTTGGCTGATGAGCCTGAGATTTTGCAGCTTGGCCTTCTTCAGGATTTTTTGGAAATCCTTGACGGTCTGCTCCGTCTTGGCTACCGCATCCTTACGCGCTTCCTCGGTGACGTAACGCTTCATCTTCCTGCGCCAATTGGCGTCGAAGGTGAAGAATATCAACCCTGACTCGTTAAGGTTACGCGCAAACACTTGAAGCGCGTTCCTGACTTCGCTGGTTGGTGAACCGCAAAAGTCCAGCCAAACAAAATCGGCGTTGAACTCCCCGCCTCTCCCCGTCTCCTTGAGCTTGTTGCCGATAGGCAACCCCGCGTACTTGTTGTGCATCATTTCGTTAATGCACCCGTAAACGTAATCCGTTTGAACTCTCACGCCGTTAATATCGCGAGAGTCGGCAACGTATTCCCCCTGACGCTTTACGCCTTTTCTGTCCCCAACGGGAACGGATGAATCGTCGTAAACCTTGCGGTCATGCTCGACCACAACATTCAAAACCCGTCGAGTACCTGTGGCCTTCGCGGAATGCAAAGGCGTTTCCTCAAACGAGTTTGTAAGGCCAGCCAATGAAACCGTGCGAACGGACGCTGGCTTGACCTTGGACATGAACTCAGCGACTTGCTGGTTGATGCTGGCGCGAACTACGCGCTTGTTTGCTTCCCGTAGGAACTTCTTCGTCTGCGTTGATCTACTCATAACAATGTTGCTTTCGCTTCCCTAAATATGCCTACCAATTCAAAAAATGTAAAGCATAAAAATAACTTTTATTCAATCTCGTCCTTTCCAACCCCAGCCGTGAAAAAAACTCCAATCTTCCCCGTGTTTAGGGCTTTGACCTCCTGACTTATCAATCGTCGCCCGAGCCTTTTTCTTATAAGCGCGTCGGGTTGGGGTGAATGTTGCTCCTGCCTCGATGGCCCGCTTCGTTGCTTTGCTAATCTTTCTCATAACCGCTTTAACCATTATGCACACCGTTTTTAGATTCTGCAAGCATTACTTTGCCAGCGGTGTCGAATTTTCGCCTTCTCCACGTTTCGGCGGCCCGCGCTAACTCCGACCATTCTGTGATCGCCGATCCCGCTTCCCCCGCCCAACTGTTTATCAGCTTGACCTTGCTCTCGCATTGCTGTACCGACTCCAAGAACCGTTGTTTCTTGCTGATGTTCCGTTTCTTACCTTTTCTACTTTTCTTTTTCATAATAACCTCTTAACTGCCAACTAAGGTAGTTAAAAACTCAGATGATTGCAACCCCTAAATCAAAAAAAATAAAAATAAATTTTTTAAAAAAAAGCTTTACTTGCCGCGCTGGTTATGGTATAATTCCGTCCGAACTAAAAAAAATTAAAAATAAAAAATAAAAAAATAAATCTTAGCTTTTGAAGTCGTAAGTCGTTGACTATCAATGACTTAGGCCTTCGGCGCCCTGCGCGCGGGTCGTAAGTCGTTGATTACCAGTGACTTACGTATCTGAAAACCTCCATTTTTCGAAAGAACCGTGCCAAATTCGGGTAAAAAATAAAAATAAAAAAAATGAAAAAAATCACTTTTTAGGGTTGCAATTTTCTGAGGCTGTGCTATACTGTTTCCAGTTATGAGAGATACGAACAATACAGATAAGATCGAGCAGGGTTACGAGGAAGTTTGCACCGGCTGTGGCGAAACGGTTTGCTTGTCAAAGGAAGAGCATGACCAGTGGGATCACGGGTTCGACAACTTCATGTGCTGGGAGTGTGAATAAAAATGAGTGATAATATAAAATCTTTTGGTGGTGCGCTGCTACGTCAAGCGCAGATGAAAGAATGGAAAGCAATCCCCGAAGCTGAACGCCCCACATGGGAGCAGTTTAAGCGCGGATTAAAAAAGAAAAAAAAGTGAGTTTTAAGGGTTGACTTTTTCGAAAAATCTGATAAGATAATTCCCGTTATGAGAGATATGAAAACCTACACGTTGTACTGGAAGAACGAAGACACCAACAGGGTGAGCAGCAAAGACTTCACCAGCGAACCCGGTGTTGACCATTCAGCAATGGACGCAGCACTTGAGCTGGCCCAAGAGGCTGACACCAACATGTGGCCTTGGATTCTGGAAGAGGACGGCTGCACCGTGGCCCACGGCTGGGGCGGTGACATGCTGGGAGCCTACCGCTACCAAGGCTAAAAAAACCTTGACAAAAAAGGCACCTTAAGTCGTTGATTATCAATGACTTAGGGCCTCGGGGGAGGGCGCCCAAAACGTAAGTCGTTGTCAATCAGTGACTTACGACTTTGAAAATCAAAAAAAATGACTTTTTAGGATGGGTTTCCGTGCCAACTCTGAAAAAAATAAAAATAAAAAAAATTAAAAAAAGTGAGATTTTAGGGTTGCAATTCTCTGAAGCTATGATATAATGTTTTCCGTTATGAGGGATAAGACTAAAAAAGAAAAGTTCATCGACACCATCACCATCAACGGCAACGTCTACGTTGTGAACAATGACCCAAAACACCGCCGCCGCCAACTGGCCGGATACTGCGGAAAAAATGCAAAATAGGGGTTGACATTTCAAAAAATTCTGATATACTAATTCGCGTTATGAGAGATAGAACCTTTTACCATTCATTCTTAAACGCCACCTTCAAGGTGGAGAAGAACCCAACCTACACCGGCAATCACTTCTTGGCCCGTGTCAACCGAGTGTCAAGCTGCACTTACCCGCTTGGCACAACCGAGCAGGAGATGATTGACCAGTACCACAACAGCGTCGTGTTGGAAAAAGACATCGACGGAAACAAAGTGCTGACCGGCGACATTCACCGAGTGGTTGAAGTTTCCTTTTATGAGGACTCGATTGCCAAAGACGACTTGAGAATCACCCACGACTGATGGCCGTCCTAACCTGCACAATAATTTTTTTGCTATTAAATGCAATTTTACTGTTGACCTTCCCCGAAAACTAATATATACTTTTTCCTGTTATGAGAGTTATAGACTACACAAACGAAAACAAAATCGCTGAAGCCAAAGTTACAATCGCTGAAACTGAAGGCACTCTGAATCACCTCGCAAACTCGACCTACTTAACCGTCGAGGAAATGCGCGAAACCTGCAAGCGGCTTGCCGAACAACTGACCGAATCACGGGCGAAGATACACAACGCCATGCACGGCGAGCCAACCTCAATGGACGGAGAATAAAAAAATGAGAAAAATAATAATAACTTTTGCCGCTGCTGCTTACGCTTTTGTATCCTATGCACACACACACAAAAACCATTCACTCGACCGACAAACTAAAATCGTCGCCATTACTATACTGGCGGAGGCCAGAGGCGAAGGTGAAGCAGGTATGTACGCCGTGGGAGCGTGCATTGCTCAACGCGCTTTCGAACGCAAGCAAACGCCAACCGAAGTCTGTCTTAAGAAGTGGCAATTTAGTTGTTGGAACGGGAAAAACGTCAAAGACCTTGAACACCTCCTTAAAACTCCGCAAGCCAAATATGCAATAACAGTCGCCAAAAATGTCAAATCATTGAGCCGCGAGTTTATCGGATACGCCAATCATTATCACGCGACTTGGATGAAGAAAAAGCCTTACTGGGCAAAAGGTCAAAAGCCCGTCAAGGTTATCGGTCAACACGCTTTTTATAAACTATGAAAAAATCAGCTAAATGGAACGATAATAAAGAAAACCAGCGAGTAACGCAGAAGAATATAACAAGGCAAGACGGCACAACATGGGAGCCAATAATGAATGTTTGCGCCCAACCCGGCCGCATCGGCCTTAAAAGTCTCACACGAAAAACTAAATCAACCAACAGGCAAAAACCCAAAAGGAGGAAATAAACTATGAAAACCTTTAATCCATTTGATCAGCCAGAACTCCGTAAAAAATTTCAGCTAAAGCCTCGTGCCGTTGACACTATGGGAACCTTTGCTATGCCTGAAGTTTTTAACTGGGC
>VTLG01004290.1_pt1 | contig 26931 bp, 28 predicted proteins | sample 4694571 | NCBI WGS metagenome assembly VTLG01 (sample SAMN12604809, study PRJNA352737) | marine metagenome | biome: ENVO:00000447; feature: ENVO:00000209|ENVO:00000569|ENVO:01000036; material: ENVO:00002151; isolation source: viral sequences binned using virsorter ...
TTCAACAGACAACGGATATTAGATTCCGTGGTCAGTTCAATGAATGGCGTGTACGACTAAACGTAAGATACAACAAAGACCAGATTTCATCTGAACAGTTGTTGAATCTATTTGAACTTGCTGGGTTCTCATGTGGAGTTGGTGAATGGAGAATGGAACGTGGTGGCACGTTTGGTACATTCACTCTTATTGATCCTGCGACTGAATTAAAGAAGGTCGCTTAATTATTAATCTGGGGCTATCGTTTGGCTCACTTGGCATAAGTAATCTTCCTAGGAGTAGATTAGTAGGGCGTGACCAACCATAGTCAAAAGCCGAAACGTGCTTAAAGGCAAACTTTGGCCCCATTTCTTGCCTTTTTAATATGGAATATGCTTGGAAAGAAGGTGTTAGATTCAAAACTAACGCTAATGATGCTGGTATTTTACTTGAAGGTATACGTAATCGATTTGGTGAAGTAACGCCAGAGTTGGTATTAAAGGAAGCACGACACAAAGATTCTGTCATTCATAATGACTTCCAATGGGATGATGAAAAAGCAGCCACTCTATATAGATTAGATACTGCACGTAGAATCATCAGGAACCTTCGTGTTGTTTCAGAAGGTGAAGTTACAGACGAACCTGTATTCGTACACGTTACTGTAGGTGATCGTAAGTATTATGAACGTACTGATCTTGCTGTAGATACTCCTGACATTTGGCAGAATGTCATGTCAGAAGAAAAAGCTAGATTACAAGCTTGTCAAAAGCGTATTAGATCCCTTAAAAACGTAGAAACTAATGGTAGTCGTATCGAGATTACCAATAATGTTATTGCTGGTATTGACACCACTTTAGATCACATGAACGTCTAAGGCTTGCTGGGTTTTATTGTGCTATGGAAAGGTGTTGTATGTTGAGTTGAGGCAGGCGTGGCATTATGGGTTGGGATGGGTTAAGTCTAGTTCTGTTACGTCAAGGCAGGTGGGTCGAGGTTAGGTGCTATTTGTAATGGTCAGTTCAGTTATGGCAGGCATGTCAGGTTGCGTTACTTAGCGGTGGGTTGCGTTTTTTCAAGTTTGGGCAGGCGAGGACAGGTGATTTACGTTGTGCTGAGTTATTTCAAGGCAGGTGTGGCAATATCGGTTTAGTCACGGAAAGTTGGGGTATGTTCCGTTCAGGCAGGTATGGCAATCTGAGGTGAGTTCTGATAAAGCTCGGTTCGGCAGGCAAGTCAAGGATTGTTAAAGCACGGTGAGGTGCGTCCTGTTAAGGCAGGTGAGGCGAGAAAGGTTGGATGCAATATGATATGTTTTGGCAGGCAAGGTATTATCGGTTGTTGTATGGCGATTTGAGTTGGGTCGAGTTGGGCTATGATTCGGCAGGTAGGTTGTGGCAATTTGAGTTAAGTTGGGATAGTTTGGGGTGGATTCGGTTTAGGTATTTTGTGGCAGGCATGGAACGGTCGGATAGGTTTCGTTGAGTTGTGTTCGGGCAGGCATGGTGCGGATGGACTAGGTCTGGTGCATTGAGTTGTATTTGGTTCGGGCAAGGCAGGCTAGGTGCGGTGAGTAGAATATGGTGAGTTACGGAGTGCTGGTTGATACAACTAGGTTAAGTTCTGGTGGGACGAGGCAAATCAGGATGTGTTAAGGAAAGTTGCGGTCTGGTAAGTTTCTATGGAAAAAAGATTATGTTCTAAATGTTGGTCTGAAATAACAGATGAGGATGAAGAGGCTTCTTATCTAGGTTTACCCTTGGAAACTCTTCGTGCTATTAGACACTACGATAAACCCAAAGTCTTTCGTAGAAGGAAAAGGGGCAATAAATACGTTAAGTTTTATGATTGGGATCGTCGTACCTCAAAGTAGGCCAATTACTCTGTAAGTCCTCTGAAGTATTTGGCTTTTCCGTTCTTCTTAACCATCCGTAAAACCTCTTTACGATTGTCTCCAACGGATGAATAAGACACATGAACCCAACCACTATTTGGTCCTTCAGGCTTACCAGTAATCTTTGAAACTCTATCAGGCGCATAGTTTTCAAGTATAAGCTGATCAAAGTCTAGGTTATCTCTAATCCATTCGGCTAGTTCTAGATTAGAAATTTCTTCACTTAAAATCTCTATATCGGCCGCACTTTTGGTCCCTTGACAACAATGGGCTGAATTGCTGGACCCATTGACAAGATCATTTAAGGGTTTTGAACGGAAACAGCTATTAACCTTTGTAGGTCCAAACTTATCACGAACAGGTTGCAGTATGGCTAATACAAGTGCCGTAATACGTGCTACTGCATTCGTGTCTAAATGTTCTTCTTGATCTATTCCTGCGTGTAAAGCGGTAGGAGAATAAACCAGTTCTTGTAAACTAAAATTCTGGCTTATTCTCATTGCTAACCAATCATCCCTTGATAAGATCCACGACGGATTTGTGACCATGAGAATTGTCACCATCCACAGCACTATCGAGTGCTTCTCGTACTTCTTTAGGAAGTTTATCAAGATGTGGTTCTAAATGTTCTACTGCTAAAGACTGAGCTTTATCTGCTACAATGTCTTTAAGCATGTTAGCCACGAATGGCAGGACAAGGTTAAGCATATCTTTCCTTTCAGAGAGTTGGGGTTTAAAAAATTCATGAAGCCAATCAAGTAATTTTTTCATCATCGTCGCTATGTGGTGGAATTTCGTGTTTTTCAGGTTCTTGTGCTAAGTCACCACCACTTTCAAAATAAAACTTAGCTATCCCTGCAATAATCGGTATAAATGCCCCGATAAGAATATTAAGTAAATCTTTACTAGATGAAGGTAGTTCAGCAGATGCTCCTAACATTATATGGACTACGTAAGCAAATATGCCTAATGCTGATATGGCAATGGCAAACCTTGCTATAAACCTACTAACCTGAATCCTTTCATTTACTGTCATTGTAGGTTTGACAGGTTTAGGTGGATCAGGTTTAGTAACTGTTGTTACAGTTGTTTCTTTAGCCATTATCGTTTATTTGCAATAAGAGCTTCAGCCATTCCTTTGATTTCCATGGAAAGACGTTCGTTCGTTTTTGCCACATCTTTGAATGCTACGCTCAATCCATTGACTGCATCCGATGTTATACTGTTTTGTTTGTTTTGCTCCTTTATTACATCAATTAATCTTTCGTCACCTCTAGTATCTTTTTCTTCCCATCTAATGATTTCTTCTTTATGAGATTGTTGAGTCTTAAAAATATACCAGCACATAATTCCAATAATAACTGCTGGCAATCCTATCCTCTCAACTAAAACCAAAATAGAATCTAATTCCATAATGCTTTGAGAAACAGGAGGATGATGTCCTGAAGCAAATAGATCGAACATTTATGAAGGTTTTGGATACTTAGTTTTTACAGCAGTACGCTTTGCTTGTAACGCTTCCAAGTTATCATCTAAGATTGCATGAATACATTCTTGAATTGAAGGATATTCTAGTAGTCGTTTACGTTGATATTCTTTAGCATCAGATTCAGCCTGAAGTTCTGTAATTTTTGCTTCAATCTCAGAACGAGAAGGTTGATCACGTTCATCATCCCAATGTATTTTATCCCAAGAATTATCCTCAACATAAAGTTTAGCATCAGGTATTAATGCTCTAATTCCATCAAAAATACTAATTTCTTTTTTTGTCGTAATCATGTAGCTATCTCTTGAATTATTAATGACGTAATTCCTGATTCTTCATTTGCTCTATTTTCTGCTCTATTAATGAAACAAGTACCGCTTATAAAAGCCCCCATAGTTATTTGAGTACCTTCCGCATAACTTGTTACAATACTGTCATTTGCGGTAAAAGTACCCATATTGTAATCCCTAAGATTTGCCGATTCTACTTGCACATCAAGATGTAACTGAAGGCCGTTATTTTGTGCCGCTGTACCTGGACCTCTATTGTCTGTCGGCAACCAATTACTTGAACTTGGAGAGCTTGCTGAAGATCCAGTTTCTAATGTTAATTCAAGATAAATATTATCAGCATCACCAAATCCTCCAATTGCCGATGTAAACCAATATGCTAATTTTGAATTTCTTTTTTTTGTTGTAAAGGTGATTTCGCAAACTTTTATATCAGAAGTTGCCTCTGTTTGAGAATTATAATTATCTGAAAGTGTTTGCAAAACCTGACCAGCAGGTAAAAGAAAATTATCTATAACCCCTGATCTTGAATTTACGTCCCCGACTACTCCACTCATGTTAGCTCCTTATGTCCAATCTTGGTCAATGTAAGTAACATAAACATCATATACGTCACCTGCGTCAGTACAATCAAATTGAAGCTCTTGCACCGCACTGCCTGATTGGGCTGCGATTGCAATTTGTTCTGATGCACTTAAAACATTTGTTCCTGTTGGTTCCACTCCATTAAAAGAAAACCTATCGTTCCAAGTAAAAGTTTCACCAGCTTGGATATTTTTCCCTACTATACGGCCTGTTTGTTGAGATGCCCCGGCATGAGCATCATGACCATGAAAATTGATATAAAATAAATCTGTTGTTGCATTTAAAGCTCTACAACAAACGATTATACTCACTACTGTATAAACATGGTGCTGAACTCCAAAAATCAAAGTTTGCGACCCATCACAATCATAAAAAAAATGAGAATGAAGAGTTTCTGTTCCTGATCCTGTTGGTAATGCCATAAGCCTCCTTTAATATCCTAAAATAAGTGCTTTGTTAGTTGCATTCTGCATGAATCCTCCAAGTTCATTAACCTTTGGATATGCAGTGTTGGCTTTATCACCAACGTATAAAAAGTTTTTATCATCATCTCTCATCTCAATGAGAGTGTTTCCAGCATCATTCTGAAGCTTTAAATGCCCTTCATCTGCTGGTTTAATAGTTAAATCACCCATGTTGTTCCTTTATGGTCCTGTGATTGTGGTGTTTCCACCTGATAAACTAATTGTTAATGCTGTGGTTGTTCCGACTTTAAAGACATGATTTCCTGATCCATTAGTGTCATAATCGATGGGTCCATTTGTATTCGTTGAAGAAATTGTATTTCCATCCATTTTTAAGTTATCGACTCTTAAATCAGTAACAACACTATTAGTTCCAATAGTACATGCATCAATGCTTCCTCCATCAATATCTGGAGTATTAATATCTGGTGATGTAAGAGTCTTATTTGTTAAGGTTTCAGTTCCAGTTACAGTTGCTATTCCTGCATCTGTTAAATTGACTGGTCCTGATTGAGTTGTTGATCCAGATCCAGTTAAAGTTCCTGTCCCAGTAAGAATCTCTGCACAAAAAACAGTTCCATTGTTTGTAAGAGTGTAACCATTAAGGTCTATTTTATATGGAGTGACTAACTTTTCTCCAGAATCTACTGTAACATTGCTAGTAAGCTTTACATTAAACCCTCCTGCATCAATAAGTGTTTCCCATTTACTCGCAGAAAGATCTGTTACAAAGGTTCCTGATGCATGTCCTACAAGACATAAATAAACAGCACCTGTTTCAGTATCTCTTACTAAATCTCTTTCAACATAGGTTGTTCCTGTAGCCCAATTGCCTTTCCAAGATCCTAATTCCTGAGTGGCAATAATGTCACCATTAGAATCAAAAGATATTAAATTATTTGACCTGTCTGCTTTATTTTGACTTATAGTAGAAGCAGTTCCTGAATCAGTATTAAAACCTGCTGATCCTGCTAGTGCTGAAGAGAATTTTATAGAATAACCAGAATCATCATTTACCTGTTGAACAATCTGAGTAATTTTATCAAAACTGTTTTCTAAAGTTTCTGCATCAATTGCAGAATTATTCTGATAATCAGTTGTCTGAGTAATAGTTATATTTCTTGTAATTATAAAAGTGTCTGCTGATGTTGCATATTGCAACGTGCTATCAACAGTCCAACCACCAGAGAGAAGAGTTATTGTTGCATCTGTGGAAGTTCCAGCATTTTGTACTGAATAATGTACATCTTTAACAAGATAACCTGATGAACCAGCAGTAAAATCTCCACTAGATACAGGAGTTCCTACAGTTCCTGTTGATCCTTTATCCCAATACACCTGAATATGTGATGCATCTAATGTTGTAAAAGAAATACTAAAAGGACCAGTAGAGTTTGTCCCATTAAAAGAATGTCTTGTAGTTGTAGAAGATACAGTCATATCTACCTATAAAATGATGAAGGTCTAAATGCTTCTATATAATCTGTTTTTTGTAAATTTGCAACTGCTCTTTCCATTCTTTCCAAATAGCCGGGATTAACAGCTTCTTGTAAATGGTACAAAAACCCATAGTTTACAATAGGTTCCAAGTAAAACACATTTGCAAAAGGTACATTGTTTGATATTGCACCCCAAGCTTTAGAAGCTTCATTATCTCCTTGCAATAGCCCCCTAAATACTTGGACTACATCTTTCATCGTGCCACCAGTTGGCCCAAATGCAAAGTCTATAATGTCGGAATTGTACTGTGTGAAGTTGCTGTAAATCAAGTCACCAGCCAATCCCGGTACTCCTGATTGCATAAAAGATTTAGCTACTACACCTGCATCTAAAGGATCAGGCGGTTCTCTTCCTTGAGCTAACGCTTTTGCTGACAATGAAGCGTATCCTAACACAATTGCAGGTGTCAAGTGTTGTAATGTAGCTCCAATGCCCATTTGTTTCATTCTAGGATACATTTGTCTAGCAATTGCTACCCCAAAACTTCTAAATAACCAGAATTGTTCCATGAAAGCAGAAGGATAAGAACCACGTTTCAATGTTCTCATCATCCATGCTTTATCATCTGCACCTACTTGTGGAACGCCTAATCTAGATTCCTGAACAAAATAGACTTCCAATTTATTTGCTAATGCTTGCGCCCTTTTACTTCTTGATGATCTTCTAATTACATCAGGAGTTACATATTGGAATCTATTGCTGATTGCATTATCTAAAGGATCAACATGATCTATGTTGTAAACACCTTTTTCACTTATAATCTTCCAATCCTGACCATCAATTCCATACATCTTTAATGCTCTTTTAAGATCAGGATTCAAATCTTTCCAAGTATAAGTAGCATTCCTAGCAAGCCAATTAGATAAATTACGTGCATGAGCATCACGACCTGCATTAGTCCACATATTCAGTCCATTCCAAAAGAACATGGAATCTGCATATTTAGACATCTTACCGGGAAGTGTATCTAAAGGAATGTACCTTGATACTGTAGAACCTATGATTCCATCTATTCCTATGCCGAGCATTGCAAACATATCACGTTCTGTTCCCGGCATTGTATCTCTTACTACAGGAAATGTTCTCTTCATTTGCTTGAAAACATTGTAATAAGACTCCAAGAACCCTTGTCCTTGGTAATGAAGGTTCATTGCTTGTAATAATACATCACTAAAACTGGCAAGCATTGCTTTACCCATTTTCGTCATAATATGAAAATTGGTAAGCATTGAAGAGAATTTTGCTACTGAAGGATTTCCTACAATATGAGCTTGTCCATTAATCTGATTAAACCTTGCAAGCAAAGCGTTCTCATCAAATCCCTGAGAAACAAAGAAATCAAGCACCTCCACTTCACCGGGATCAAAAAACTTTCCGGGCGTTGCTCTTTCTAAATAAGCAGTTCTTAAATCTCCAACGATTTTATTGTAAACAAGTTCTGGATCAGTACCCATTCTTTGCATAAGAACAGTTCGATCACTTTGGATTTCAAGACCCTGCATGATTGCAGACATAGGATCTTCGTGACCAAACATACTATTGTACTCAAGCCATTTATTTGCGTTTGCAAAAACAAGAGATCTTTGTTGTGACATAACTTCTGATAAGGAAAAATTTTCCCCTTTTCCATCAGGATCAGATGTTATGTGATCAAATATATCCCCTAACACATCTTCAGTATTTGCATGAGGGTTAATCATTTGATCTTTATCTATCATCCTTGAAACAACACGAACCCAATTTGCTTTTGCATCTTCTAATGTAGGACCAAAAGCAAGCATCTTAGTTCTGTCGTGGTACTGAGTTGTTACATGCTTTTCATTGTATGGAATTGCAGAACCAGCCAGATTAGCTTCCTTAACAACACGTTCTTTTTCTTTAGCAATATGTTTGGCAAGTATATATGCCCATCTATTTCCTGTTTTCTGTTTACCATCAAATGGGAAAAGTTCTCTAACGACATTCTTACCAAAAGACTCATCTCTTAATAATTTGTGTGCTTGTGTTCTAGTCAATCTTGCTTCACGCATCCAATTAACTTCAATACGACCATAAACACCTGCAACACGAGACATTTGACCTGATGCTACTGAATTCAAAGTTCTACCTTCATGCGTAGATCCTGTCATATAGGACATGAATCTCTTAAAGGCAGTCATCGGATCTGTAGTATCACCTTCATTAAATATAAAGTTCCTTATGTTCTCATATGCAGACATGTTCATAGCATCTGCATTAGACCTTTGCATTGCCACAAAATCAGAAATGGCACGAACTCTAGTAGCACGTTCCTGTATCTTTTCAGGACTTACACCACGCTTCAGATCATTTAGAAGCTTCTGTGCATCCTTTTCAGACATTCCATGCTTTTGAACCAGCATGGAGCTACAGATATTGAATTCAGCCATTCTTAATTAAGCAATTAGATGCATCCATAACTCGATCACCTACTCTGGTGATTGTGTCGGTGACGTTCTTAGTGGCTTTACCAATTTCATCAACTGACTTTTTAACCAGATCAGTAACTTGAGAAAACTCTCCGATGCTTTCTCGTATTCGATCTTGAATGCTTTCTGCAACGATATTATTGGTTTCATCATAAGCCCATTGGTTATTGGTATCTACGTATTCCCAAGACACTCCATCTGCTTCAGTTAGAGTATCAGTTATAATAACACCTTCTGCTTCAGGAACTCTTTCTAGCTGAAATCTAGAATCTCCAATCTCTGCAAGAATAGGTTCTGTTCCATCAACAGGGAAAATATCATTAACAATCTCATCCTTAACAAATAAGCCTTTGTAGCCCATAGCATTAGCAGTTTCCAAACCTTCTTGTAGTAAAGCATTTCCACTACCTTCAGTTTGTGTAACAGCCAAAGTATCTACATCTAGATAATTCTCATCAAATACACGAACAACCGCATTTGAATATACAGTACCATTAGGACCTTCAATTACAGTATCAGTAGCATTTTGATAATTATAACCTTTGTGCGGATGCGGTGCTAAATTAAGACCTTCACCTGCTTCAAGTTGTTCCATACCCATAGCAATTCTATTTGCATGAGTAGTAGGATCAACCTTAGACAACCTTCTTAAAGCCTTTGCACCAGCTATTCCTAATCCAATACCACCTGCTACTGCAAGATCCATAAGAACCATTTTAGCATCGTGTTCTTCCTGAAACTTGGAACGCTTGTCAGCAATAGCAAGATTCGCAATGCCTGCACCCAAAATTGGATCAACAACATCTGAAATAACAGAAGACACAACAGAATTTGGTGGCGTTGTTGTAGTATAAACCCTAGAAGCATTATTAACTTTTTTAATCATCCTTCCTGATCTCACTACACGTTGAGATAAAGCAAGAAAAGGCATAAAGTTCAAAGGATCGGGGATGGAACCTAGTATTAAACCAGAAACCATAGTAGCTCCAGATCCACTAAATAATTCTACATTTTGTGTTAATCTAGAATAATATTCATTTCTGTCATAATTCTCTGCTAAAACTCTTGCTTGATTGATGGTCATACCCTCAAACCATTCAAGTCCAGATCGTTTCATCTGGGAATTTTCCCAATCCTCTTTTAAAAGTGGAGTTCCACTTGCATAAGAATCAAACCTCATTTCATCTAACATTTCCTGCCACCACATTGTCCTTAATCCATAAATCATGGATTCTGAAAACAACATAGGATTACTAGGAATATAACTGTCTAAAACCCCATATTCAGGAGTTTCTGGATTAGTAGAAGGATGAGGAAGTAGCAATTAATTTAATTGAGTAGATGTTCTATTAGGATCTGGCCTAACAGGAGTTCCTGTTTTTGGCGTATATGTACCTCTTCTGTAAGATTCAGCAATATCTGATGCCCATTTCCCAAAAATAGTAGCCTTACTTTTCACACGATCAAAATAATCGGCTCTTGTTAAAACTCTTTTATGCATTTCCTGATTTCTTATTCTGTCAAAATCTTCTTCAGACATTTTAGTTATATCAGGATATTCCTTATATATAGCTTTAAGGAAATCCAAGGCTACTTCTCTTCCCATTTGACCTAATTCAGTTCTTCCTCCAAAATAAGATTGAGTCCAATTAATCTCATTTCTCCATTCTTCAGGAGAAAGTCCAAACCATTTTGCTGTGCTTATTGTTCCTCTTAAGATTGGACTTAATAACCACCAACTTGCTAACTCATCCATATTTTCAGATCCATCTCTATTTATCCCAAATTTATTTAAATAAAGAGAACCTAGAGAACCTTCATCAATATGATCAGCAGATATTAAATTTCTTGTATGAACAAAAGATTCTTTTCCTCCTTCTCTAAAAATTTTATCTTCATCAGATTTTATAACATCAATAAGTTTCATTATTCTTGGCTTTTGCATCCATTTTACAGCATCCAATTCATTTACGAGATTAAGAACAGGAATTCCTTCAAACCATTCGTCTTGTTGCTTCCACCATTCACCTAAATCTTTTAAAAAGCTAAACTCTGCTTCCATAGCAATAAAATCACCAAACTCCTGCCAAGTCATTAAAGTTTCTTTTAATTCATCAATAGCTCCATTAGATCTATTTCTAGCAAAAAAACTTATTCCATTTCCACTTTTTGAAAGGTCTGTATATATTTGTATATTAGAACCGACATCTTTACTAAGTGTTGCAATATAACGATCTTCAAAATCTCTACCAAATTCATTCCACAACTGAAGATAATGCTCCAAATCTGATGAAGTGTATTCTGTTGCATAGCTGAAAGGAATGTTCTTTGGGATAAAACGCTTTTGTCCCGGTCTTCCGGGCATATTTACTAACCAATGACTATCAAGATATAACTCTTGAACTATATCTTGAGAAGACATACCCCAAAAATCGCCTTCTTTTGAATCTCCTATAAGAAGAGATTGTGCAGGCCAAGGAAGTAAATGATAAGGTTCTGTCTTACCAAAAGAACTATCTTCTTGTCTTCCTGTTTCAATAGCAGGTGCTTCAAGTTTCTTTAACGCTTTTGAATATATGTATTTTCTTAAAAAATCTCTGTGCTGTCCTGAAACAGTATTATTGCTATCAACAAGGGAATTAGGACCAGAACCAAGAGCATTAATGGCTGGAGCTATTTGAATCCAAGCATCTCTGTAAATAGCATCAAGATCTGATTTTGAATAACCTTTGTAATCTTTACTTTCTGATATTATATCAATTTGATTAGACAAATCAGTAAGGCTATGTTTCCTCGCATATCTATATAATTCTTGAGCATAAGGTTTCATCCCATGTTGAGCTAAAACAATTTCTCTTGGCCTAGGACCATTAGGATCAACCATTGGGATTCCACCACCTTCTCTAGTTATCCTAACTAAATGATGCACTTTATTTCCTTCAGGAATCGCCAAATCATCAGGATAAAAGTAAAGTTTATCTTGGACCAAATTAGTTTTTACTTGCTGAATTACTTCATTTTGAAGATGAGGCTGATCAGGCATTTTAAATTTAGACTCTAAAATACCTTGCCTTTGAAAAACATCTGTTTCATCCCAAGTCTGTTTTTCTCTGATTGTCAACCTATTGGGGTAACGATATGGATCACTCATTTTTCATAGCTTCTTTAAATGGTCGTATTCCTTCAAGCATTGAGCATTTTCTTGCTTCATTACCAATAATATGAACAAGAGAGTCTTTATTAATTTTACTTGTATCTTCACTTGACCAATTTGATTCGACTCTATTAGCACACCAATCAAGACGACTACGACCTGATGAATTGGTAGTATTTTTCCAAACTGTTTTAAAATTATTGTAAGGCTTGAATAAAACACGCTCTAACATATTTTCAAATTTTTGTCCTATAAAAAGACCTCCTAATTCATCAGCCTTAATAATAGCTAAATCAAGTTTTATGTCTTCAATAGTAGAATCAAGATCATCTATATTTATACGGCCTTCTTGTATTAATTTACTAACAAGATATGAACGGCCCATAACATCATGTACTTGAGTAATGGTAGTATTAATCCCTTGAATTTGAGGATCAATACTTGTCCAAACATCTTGACCTGCGTTGCTACTTGTTCTCTTATTTAATGCAACAGGAACAGATACAGCAACATGAGGATAAGCAAAATCTACATTTGGGAAAGTGTCTCGATTGGTAAAAATAGAATCCCATTCATTGATATATTTACTGACATCTTGTGCTATTTGAGTCCTATTTTCCTTAAAAAGACCTTGCCCATAAGAACTTTTTGCTCTTTTAAGGGCTTCAGCTTTAGCATTTTGAAGAACACTTAAAACATCTGAATGACTAAGATTTCCTAGCTGTTTATTCTTTAATGTTTCTTCTATTTTTTGAATTCTTGTTTTTTTATCATCAGATTTAAAATAAATAAATTTATCATTTTTACCCCAAACAGCTTTATTTTCAGAATATTTACTTAATTTTTTCCTGACTTCATCTGATTCTTGAAGTCCAATCAGATTCTTAATTTTCTCTTCTTCAGTAGAACCTTCCAATTCATTCCCATATTTTTTAATAAATCCCTTTAGCCATCCTTCTTCAGAAGAAAATGTATGTTCTACTCTTTCTGAAGACTTAGGAATCATCCTAACGTAAGAAGGTTTTCCTTTTTTATCTGCAACGACTTCAAACTTATAACCAAACTCATTTGCGGTTTCTATGGGATTTTCCATAGCTTGAAGTTTCAAAGAACTCAATTGATCTTCTTTTGGGACAGAAAATGCTGTACTACCTAATCCTCTATTTAAAGATCTTAAATCAAGGATGGTTAATTTATCATAAAATGCTTTCTCTGAATCAGAAAAAGTGTCCTTTTCTTTAGATTCTAGCTTTCCAGTTTTATATTTTATGATCCTATTGTACCAATTTATGTAATTCCTCTTTTCTTCTAAAGTGGCATTAAGTGGTAATTTATTAAGAATTAGTTTTTTAAAACCTTCTTTTCTAAACTCTACTTTTTCTTTTTCAGCATTTACAGGATCTAAAGCACCAGAAGCTATTTTAGCTTCTACGTTTTTATCGTAAGTTAAAACAGAGTCAAAGTTTTCAAAATCTAATGCTTCAAGAGATTCAAATGCTTTATTTTTAAGATCCGCTAAAGATCTTTGATGTATATGGTTTCTAACATATTCATCAGATTGAGCCATAGGAGCTATAAAAGCACCATCAACAGCAAGCTCTATCATTTCGTTAAGTTTAGTATCACCTTCAGGATTATAAGTTTTAAGCATTCTTTCAAGAACATCAGATTTTATCCCCTTAAACTGATCTTCTAAATCTGTATATGCATGAAAACCTTTCTCACCTTTTGAAATACTATAATCTCCAATCTTAAAATCTGTTTGATTTTTATAGCCATTTACCATTGTCATGGCATCCTGACTTAAATCATTAGCTACTTTTTTTAAGATATTATTATCTTCTTCTTCTTTAATCTGTGCTTCTGCTTTTGCATAGACTGCAACCATCTCCATTGCCGAATTAAAAGCTTTGGTTTGGTTGTCAATCATCTGTAACTCTAAATCCAACTGACCTGAAGTATCTACAGATGGTCCTGCACCACGAGTAGATATATCCATGCCAGGATTTTGTACAGATTGTCTAAAGAATGGATTTAAAACTGCCATTAATAAGGTGTCCTTCCTGTAACTCCTGCTGTAGAAGATTGAGTTTGTTGTAGATTTGTTTGCCATGAGGGAGCAGGGCTTGGATCAAACCATCCTGCTTGCTTTCCATAAGAAGATATTTGCATACCAGTAGATGCTCCACTCATACCACCTGTAAGAAAAGACATAAACATATTCTCACTTCTCTTGCTTTGTACGTTCAGTTTTTGCCTATATGCATTCTCTGCTTGTCTCCCTATTCCATCTGCTTGTCTATTTAAATCATCAAAAGCACGATCACCAGCACCTTTTCTATTTGTAACTTCTGTCTGCACTTTGAACTGATGTAAAGCCGTATTTGTACTGTTTTCTGCCTTTTGTGCAAGAATCACATTATAAGGAGTACCAGAACCAAGCATTGCTCCACTTGATCCCAAAGATGCTACTTGTTTCTGTGTATTAAAATGTTGAAGTCTTGTTATTCTTGATTGTTCAAGATCACCAAAAACTTGGGACTGATATGCTGACTGATATGCTAAAGATTTCTGGCGTACAGCCTGCGCCCTAGTTTCTCTTTCACGTATAAGAAGTTCTTGTCTTTGGCTTTCAAGCTGTTTTGCTTGTGCATCAGTCTTTCTTCCAGATTGATAAGCACTAAGTAATCCACCACCAACAGCTAAACCTACAGCAACCCAACTCATGAATACTCCAATTCGTTATAATCTGTAGCAATCAGTTCTTTCTCTATTTCATCAAGATCTTTTGATTCAGTAGGATGAACTGTGACAAATACGCAATTAGTATGAGCATATATAACACGCTTTGTGCCAGCAGGTGTTATACCATAGTAAGGTGCAGATATTCTCATTTCTCCTTCTTCGGACAAAATAGACATTTCTCCATCAAGAAGAAAAAAAGGATGTTCTACTTTATGAATCTTTGTAACAAGAATCTGACCTGCTGGATTAAAAATCTCTCTAATATACTGCTTACCTGTAAAAGTATGCTTTACTGGATTGAAATCAGGATCTGATTCTGGAGTCTTTGAATCAGGATTTGCAAGTATTTGTTCCTGTAAATTGAAAATGCCTTCCCTAAATTGCTCTTTAGAATATTGAGAAGGAAATATTTCATCAGGATTCTTTAACCAATGCTGTTTTTGTTTGTATTCAACAAAATCCCATGCTTCATCAAAAGAGAAAGTATGCTCCAAACCAAGTTCCTTAGTATGGTAATCAAATTGTTCTCTTGCTGATTCTCTATCCAAATCTATTCCTTAGTTGTCATTTGTTTCAAAGTCTACTTCATATGCCAGAATATTCAATGGCATAGGATCAGATTGAACTACTTGGAATTGTCCTTCTGTAAATCCCATACTCTTGGGAATCAGTTCTTTTGTTTCTGAAGAAAGATTTGGTGCTTCACCATACTGATTTGCAACTGTTCTTGTAACAAGTTGTGAAAGATCTGCATCTGTAGCATCGTCTGTATATACACCAAACTGAAAATTAGGGGTTCTGTAGAGTTTAACCCAAGATCTATGAATTCTTTTCTTATTTCCAATCCTAATCCTTCCTTCTGGACCTACAGGAATTGGAACAGTAATCATCTTAGAAGTAAATCTCATTCCTGAAATGATTGTTGTTGCAGAAGATATGGCAGTTGTAAATTGACCACTAGAATTGACAACCTGATCATCAAGTACAGAACCATCTGCCAATATAGAAACAGTTTCTGCTTCCAAATGATCTAGTTCTCCAGAAGCCACATTGGTTCCTGTATGAGTAACATGACCATCAAGATAATTTGAAGCAGATATTGCTTCTGTTGTCATCCAATCTTCCATCAATTCAACAGATTCTATAATCCTTTCTGTATTTGCTCCATCAGCAACAGGAATGGTTCTTCTGACAATCATCCATAATTGATCTCTTGTGCTAGAAGGAATAGAACACATATCCAGAACAACAGCATGAGATTTATCTGTTGTTAAATGTCCTGTAGGATCTCCTTCTCTTGTTTCAGTATAAGTGTAATCACCTCCAATCTTATGAGTATGCCAAGCAAGTATCTTAAGTTCAGGAACATAGGTCAATCCTCCTAAAGTTCCATCTTTTAATCTGAACCATGTTATGAAATTAGGTATATCTGTTTCTGCAATCTGTACTGCCTGTTCACGTAAAATATCATCTGCTCTAAATGTTATATCCGCAGATGTGGCCGCAGATTCAACATCTCCATAGGTTACAAGCCTTACCTTTTTACCTGTACCCTGTATAAACATTAATTTGTTGTCATATGGTACAGCATTCGATCCTGTTTGTGCTGGATAAGTGCTTTCTCTTTTAATCGTAAAATTGAAAGGTGTTATTGTAATGTCGTTTTCTGAACCATAGATTGAATAAACACCTCCAGTTGATCCTGCAAGTAGCTTCTGTTGTGCAACAAGCCATTGAATTTCATCAACAGTTCCAGAATCAAAAGTAAAAGTCATTCCATTTGTTGCAACAACTTGATCACCAATAATATCTGCACCTGATGCAGTTTGTTCTCCAGTAGCGGTTCCTAGTGTTTCAGAAGGTTTATATGTCTCATAATCACCTGTTTCTGAAAACCATACAGTTTGAGGACTTCTACTATTCCTCCCAAAAACCATTCTTTGCTGGAAAATGTTTACAAAATGAGGGTATTGGTCTACATACCATTCCCCAAATTTCCACATTGTTATTCCAGTAAGATCACCACTTATTGGACAATCTTCTTCTAATGTAAATGTAGCTGTATGTTGAGTGCCAGTAATGCCTGAAAGTTTTCCCCAAACCCACCAAATTTGATTCTTCTTTAAAAGACTAAGCCTGAAATGTCTACCAACATCTGATGTTGTAAACATATTAACATTAGAACCTGATGGACTTTTAGCAGTTAAAGTTAAAGTGCTTCCTTTAGCATAATATTGTGCAAAAACTTTATGTTCTGCATCACCTTCTGCTGTAATTGCTGGGGTACTTCCAGTATTACTAAATACCGAAATATCTGCTGTAGCTGAAGTTGCTATTTGGAAAGTATTTGCTGTTGGGTTTCTTACTGTCCAAGTTCCATCTTTTGGTATATGTGAAGTTCCACTTCCATTGCCTCCAGAAAGAGTAATAAGCATTCCTTCCTGAAGACCATGATTCTTTACTTGGAAATGAGATAAATTAGCTAAATTGCCTGTAGCTCCTTCATAAGCTCCATTATTGGCAAATTGCTGGGTAGCACCACCAAAATTTTCATTTATAAATGCTTTACCTGTTGTCGCAGTATGAGCAGTAATTGCTGTTCCACCTGATACATCTATTACAGTATCAGTTGAACCTGTAACATTATCTTCTTGTTGGCCTAAATAGGGTCCGTTTTTATAAGGAAATGCTTCTAAAGTCCAGATATAGCCATCACTTGTTCTCCAAGTTCCTGCGGTTGTGCCAACAGATCTCGATAGTCTATATGGTGCTACTTTAGGAGAAGTAAGAAATAAAACATCAGCAGATTGAACAAAATTAAGAGCTTCTAGTTTCTCATTTGTCCCATATGGTGATCCAGTAATCTTTAAATGGGTTTCTGCTCCATTAGAAGCATTTGTGCCATTTAGTATCGCACCATTCTTATAAAACTTTATATAACCTTGACCAAATTCTAGAACATAGTTGTCTGCATTCTCATGACCAAATACAAAAGGAACTAGACGAACTCTCTTGGCTTCATTTCCTAATGAAGAGTTTCCGTCTGTACGTGCTACAAATTTAGTTCCCGGCCTACGAGCAAGACCACCTGAAGGTTGGACTACTAAATTTTCTAATTTAGCAGAAGAGGAAGGATATAATTCGTCACCTTGATTTCCTAAACCTTTCTCGGAAATCTGACCACCAAACCAATTTGTTTGTGTGGCTGTTAATCGAGCCATTAAGTAACACCGTTAGCCGTATCTGATGAAAAAGGTCTGAACCATCCTGAACTTGATTTCAATCTGGAATCCACCCATTCATTTGATTCAATAATATCGGCAGTACCTTCTTGTCCGTTAATACTACGTGCTTCAGACAAAATTGTTTGATATTTACCTAAAAGCATATCTCTTAATTCTTGTCTGCCAGTAAGCTCCATAGCAACTTCACTACCAAGAGCTAAACCACAAGCTTGTGTCAAGATAGGATCAAATAGCGTTAACGTATTGGTATCATCGTCATGACTTTCGCTACCTGAATACTTTTTGATGTAACGGATGTTTGCTGTAGAAGAATCAGTCAATAATGCTAATCGGTCCTGTGCATTATGAGTAATTACTTCTATTTTCCAATCATAATTAGAATCTTCCTCTTCTTTTAAAGATAAAATCCTTAAAGAATCATTTGGAAGATCAAAGGCATGATTGTAACGAAATATAGGAGCTGTATCTAACTTAGGACAGTTGTATCGCTTGGTCATACAATTCCAAGGATGCGCCCTTAATACAGAATTCACTACATCAGTAAATCTACTTTTTACAGCAAATGCTTGAACTGTATTGTCTGTAAATGCAGATATTCTTTTATCCCCTAAATTGTTTAGGGCAATATTCGCTATCTGTACAGCAGTTGTCATTTCTTAGTAGTCTTTTTCTTTGTTTCTTTCCAGCTTTTCCAGCCTTGTTTCAATAATTCTTTATGTTCTTTTGAGAAGTTGACGACTTCTTTTTCCTCACCTTCATCAGAATACAATACTACATTAGCCATATTGTTCCTTATTTTAGGGGCCTTGTGGGGGCCGAAGCCCCCTATTGATTAATCTACTGTATAAAATACAGCAAGATTAACTGTTCCAGTAATAGCGGCTGTCGCAGTTGTAATGATAATATCGGTTTCAGAGGTATACTCATAACCGAAACCATCAATACCTGTTCCGCTTACTCCACCCAATAAAGTCAGGTTGCTATCACTAGCATGAGCTTTAGGATGCATGTAATGGACTTTGTTTGCATCACCACAAATGGATTCTGTGATAAAGCGATTTGGATCGTCTGAATCTCCAACTTGCAAAGTTCCAGAACCACTCAAATCATCTGTAATCAAAACAACATTCCAGACTCTTGCGCCTTTAGGCATACGAGCCATAGAAATGGTTGATCCTGATGCTAAACCATCGGCTTCATACGTGTCATACTGAACACGCATTCGGCCTCCAACTTCAGCAACATCTGCCATTTTCCGGGGGTCATTTTGATCATATTTGGTGAAATTAACACCATATACAGTAGCCATATTTGATCTCCTTTCTTAATTAAAGGCAGGAAATCTGTACGACTCGCTTTTCTTCCAAGCGAGTTGCACCAATAGTCATCCTGTAATAGATGTACTGGCTGAAACGCTTGTCGGGTCGTTCAGAAATTCTAGCTACAATGTCCTCCCAAATGCAAAGGCCAATTCCTCTGCGATGGAACGCTAGGACATGAGTTGGGTCAGAACTATTTTCCTGTGCAGTAGGATCATACGTAAATGAACCAGTAGTATGAGATCCACCTTTCTTTGGAATAAGTTCAGTTCTAATGATGTTGAATCCCATGTACTGATTCAAGTCACCAGCAACTAAGGCTCTTACTTCATTATAGTCAGCACTATTGACTTTAGTTGAAGTGAGCAATTTGCCTAGTTGTGCTGAATCTACAACCAGAAAGAGATTGCTATTACCATTTACATCATAATCATCAGCATCATTAGCACCTAAAATCTTTCTGGCATTAATTAGCTTACCAACAGTCAACCCTAATGAAGTTGAAGAACCTGAGTTCCCATCAACATCAAAAGTTGTGTCAGTAATAGCAATCTTCTGACCAGCAGGTAGTGCTACTGATGTATCAGCATTAGAAGTGCCATCAGAAGCATCTGACTTAGCATTTCCTGCTAATGCGCTGATAATGGTTTCATCCATTGCCCTGCCCATTGCCATCGCTGCATTTGCAGAGTAAGCAGAAGCAGGATCAATTAACATCCTGAGTTTATCAGGATTATCGATCATATCACCCCAATCAAAATCAGAAGGAGTTACTTTCCTTCGATCATGAGGTGTACTCATTAATGGTGAATCAGCATGGCGAGTATTTACTCTTTGAGCCGCAACTGATTCAATACGATCCATGAAGACTTCTTCACCGACCTTACCTGTTTCCAATGTAACAGTATTCCGTAGCCTACTTCCCATCTGTTGGACGAGAAGTTGGACGTTTGCGGAAAACTGCTTCACAAAGGAAGTAGTTACGTGTACAGACATAATTCCGCTTTCGTTAAAAAGTTATTATTGCTACGGATTATCCCAAAGGGTCCGAAATCAGCCTAGATACCCATGCAGTTTTGTCATTTCCTGAACTGCGCTTGCATGATTTGGATGATATTGATCCAAGTATGCAGAACGAAATTCCTGATCTGCCATCCTGTTATTTATAGTATCTTGGGCTACAGCAGGGTTCATACCCCCAAGAATAGGAGTGCTAGTGCCGGGAAGAACAGCATCTTCCTGTAATAACTCACCTATTCTGCTAAATACCTTTAGGATTTCTGGATGATTACCCAATCCTGTTTGTTCCATGATTTCTACTGCTTCTGGAGTAGCAAAATTCATGAATGCTCGTCTAGCCAGTTCCACGTTTTTTTCGAAAGATCCACCCCATTCTTGTTGAAGGGCTTGAGTATTTTCTACTTCAAACTGATCAAATGCTTCCTGTTCCTGCGATTGTTCATTCGCAACAGTTTGTACATATGCATCATATAAAGCACTGGCTTGATCGTTGTTTAGTCCAAGTCCATGAGCAAATTCTCTAAATTCAGCAGTAGATTCAGGATCATAACCTTCAATGTTATATCCTTCAAAATCATCAGGCCGACCTAGAGCATTATAAACCTCATCCATTGGTTCTCCTGCTTGTGGCAACCGAAGTAGCTGTTCAGCAGGAACTCCCATCTTTTTTACAAGATGAGTATAAGATTTAGCCAACTTGTCTACAGAATCAAAGTTCTGTAGGGATGGCTCCTGTGCTAATCCATCAGGTAAATACTGTGGATTAAAAGTTAAATCTGGTGGTGTATCAATATTACCACCACTAATAATAGAAGACGGACTTACGGCTTCTGATCCATATCCACCATCAACTGGACCTGATTCAGAAGTTGTCGAAGTCGCTACTGCTTCCTCGCTCATAACTATCCTTTAATCGTGCTTGTATTTTATCAATATCAAGCGTTACATAATTAAGAATCGCACATACAACTGATCTACGACCCTCGTTAAAAGCTGTTTCGTAGGGTGTTTCACCTACTGTACTATTAAAAAAATAGTTCGACTTTAATAAATCTTCAAGAACTTCTTGTCCTGCTTCCGTTCCAAATAGTTCTTTGTAAGTTGCTCTTCTTCGTTTTTCCTTGTTAAGTAGCATTATCCTCCAGCAATAGATGCTGATGCCTGCGCTCGTTTTGCTTCTGCGCTTGCGGAAGTTTCATCAATTCCAGCAACAATCTGGCCTTGTTGTAATTGTGCCATCAATGCCTGCTGTTGCTGTTGTGCTTCCATTTCTGCATTAAACTGTGCTTCGTCTTTAATGACAGATGGAGGTGTTCTCAGGATTTCAGCCCCTAATTCTGCAATTCTAGAAACATCCAATCTTTGCATTACTGTTGGATCTATTTGAGCCATTGGTGCTAAGAACTGTATCAATTGAGATATACTGTTCAATTCGTATCCACGCATTGCAATGGATATAGGATTGCGATACTCAATCTTAAATTCTTTCTGCTCTAAAACTATTTCTGGAGGTTGAGGGAGCATATTATTCTGCATCATGATATTTACAGTCCTTTCAATCAAAGGCCCAAGCATTTCTATTTCCTGTCTGGAAATCAAAGGTCCAAGAATTTGCATTCTATCCCTTTGTCTTGCCTGAACTTCTGTTGCTGTAAACCTCAAAACATCGCCATCTTGGGCTGTAGGTCCGGGCAATTCCATCATGTCAAGGTAAAATGCCTTTTCAATGGATTGACGAACCTGACCCATTTTGTTTTCTGCATAATCCAAGCGTTGCATTGCTGGTAAAGGAAAGATTCTTTCGTCTTTTCCTAGACCAGAACGATAATAATTCAAACCGCCCGGAGTTGTTCTTACAGGGTTGATGAATCCATCATCTGGAACCATGAGTGGAGGATCTACCATTTTCTGTAACGCTTTAAGGTAGGTCTTTTCCATCTCATTAAGCATCTTGACATCAGCAAGTGCTTCACCCCCCGGTCCTCTTCCATAAGTTTCCAGAGAATTTCTTTCCCATCGACTGCACACAAATGGGAATTCATTAAAACCTCCAATACTAAGAACTTCCTTTTCATCAGGCATAAAGTAAATGCTGGTCCAAGGAAATCTGTTCTGTACTGGTTGTTTAAATGTATGAGTAGGTTTAACTACATGACAGCAGGCAAACTTGTCGTATATAGAATTCTTTTCTTTTGCTTTAAGAACTTTTTCAGGGACATTTTCACCCCAAGTTTCTAAAAGCTCTTTTGCTGTATGTTCGTAAACCCTATAAATCGTGTCTACTCGTCCAAGTTCATTCTTGGCAAGATAGCAGTCATATAAAGGGAATGTCATAAAATGCGGTCCTTCTGCTGGAACATCTTTTACATACATAACTCCAGTACCGAATGCTCCAAGGTCTAAAAGGTATTCGTGCATACTAGGATGAAAGTTATTATGAGGTCGGTTGAATGCCTCCATTACCAATCTCGTAATTTCTTCCAACCATAACTGAACATCCTTATCCTGACTTAAAATAGGATCTTTTAGTTGTATTTCAAACCAATGTTGTGCAGAAGGAGTAAGGAGATTGTGCATTCCAGAACTAAATCGGGTTAATGCACGTAAAGGTGTAGAGTCAAAAATCTTTTCTCGTCTTTTTTCTCCAACAGAACGTAATGATACAAAGTCTCCCCTATTAGGAGACATAAGATCACCTATATTCTGCCATTGCTCTTCCCAATTTCTTCTAGCATCTTTAACAGATGCCAGTTCTTTGTTTAGAGTCTCAAATAGAGAACTAGATTCGTTGTCCATTATTAGTTATGTAAGGAAAGTCTGTCTTCGACCATAACCTTGTCTTCGTTTGGCAAGTTGAGATTTCTGAAGATCTGATAGTCCAGTACCTGTAGCTGTTCCTTTTCCTTTAGGTGAATCTTTTTCCCCACCACCTAAACCTGAAGCTAAATCACCCAAATTAGGAAGACCACCCAAATCGCCTAATCCTTCAGTTAATTTTGATAAACCTTTACCTAAATCTGATTTTGCTAAAGCTTCACCGGGATTTTCAAGCAAAGCCCCACCAAAGTCTTGAAGTTTACCTCCAGCTTTACCTAAATCACTTCTATCCCAAGTATCTTTTGCTTGTTTCTTAGAATGTTCCCAACCTTCTCCAATCATTTCTTTCTTTTTTTGAACACCAGTATTAAAATCTTCTTTAAGCTTTTCAAATCCTTCACTTATCATTGAACCTTTTTTCTTAACACCTTCTTCAAAGCCTTTTACTGAAAGATCTATACCTCCTAAAGAAGTGTCAGCAATGGAAGTTGGCATTTTAATAGGTGCTATTTCAGGCAATTTAGCTTCTGATACAGTATCAGCAATATTAGTTCCTAAAGTTTTAATATTTTCTGTAAGACCAGTTCCAGCATCAGCTATTGGTGCTAATGAAGTATCTGCTATGGAATCTGGCATTTTAATATCAGGAGTAGCTTCTGAAACCACATCACTAGCAGATTCTATAGCTTTACTGATAGGATTACCTCCACCACCACCTCCACCTCCATAACAGATGGTTTTAGATTTAGGAAATCTTTGACAATCCCAAGGTTGATGTAGATTTAGTAAGTCCATATTGCCCATTTTATTTAATTGGTAAGTAAAAAAAATACCGAACTACTGTCTCAGGCCAATCTTCTCGTACTCTTTTTTTAAAGTATTCTAGATCAGTATATCCTGAAATTCCTTCGCAGTTATTGTCTTTAGCAAATTTTTTTAAAATTGGTTCTCCTTCTTCATACGCTTGAATCATTGCCATAGCATCTATATCTCTTAATCTAGTAAAAGAAAACCATAATAAGGATTGTCTGCCAGTAAATTCACAGACTTGTATTTGTGTTAGTATAACATAATCAATATCATCACTTTCTGATACCCAGAGTTGCATAGAGGTATTGAAAGGATTCGTTAATTTCTTGTATATATTTTTTAGAGCATCTTCATGGTATCCAATAGTCTCCTGAGATCCAGTAGAAGAATTTAGAGCTAAATATATAGCATATTGGAACACGCTGTCCCATTTTTCTTCTATTTCTTCCTTTTCTACACGAAAAAACAAGTCAGTTTATCGCAGATATAGATTTAAAAGGTTGCATCCTGTCATCAGGAACGCCATAGAAATCGTATTCATAATCCTTAGATCCATATGCATGGTCAACTCTTTTCTTTTCTGCACCAAGCGATGCGTAACGCAAAGACATAACGGCATAACGTGTTGCAGACATTATATCATCTCTTTCTTTGATAATTTTTCCGTCTTTTCTGTGGTACATTCTGAGTTCCGCAAACCAATCACCCAAATGGTCAAATACCTTAAGCCTTCCCGACTGCATTCTTTGAAGCATTTCCATAATTCCAGGCTCCACAGAATTACCACCATCGGGATTAGTAAAATGACTGCCAAGCATATTAACGCCAAGTTTTCTATATAGTTTAGAAAGTGGTTCCCCAGATCCTTTATCATGTTGCATCCCATCATGAGGCCATGCACAAGGTATCCTATCCCCTCTTGTTTTAATTGCATGAGCGTGTGTAACAGGCGTTTCAGCACGGACTGAATAAACGTCATAAACGTATGCTGTATCAGAATCCCTATCCCAAGCAACCCAGACACAAGCGAAAGGATGGTCCCAACCGAAATCGATGGCACAGATTTTAGGCCAATACTTTGAAAGTGAAAACGCAGGTATCTTGATACTGTCTTCATCAATTGGGAATACAAGTCCTGAACCAAGAACAGGAATCCCCTTTGAACGCATTTGTCTTTCATGCGGAGGAAGCGCGGATAGTATTTCCTGTTTGGCTTCTTCGTCAAGATGTGGCGCATCATCCCAAGTTGCATGATAAAGCTGTTGTCCTGATTTTAAGTCGTTCATAAATTGGGCAACTACGTTGGTCATGCCTTTCTCTGGAGTAAAAGTCATGAATATAAGCCCTCTCGTTTTTAGAGTAGCACGTAGTCCCTGTGAATAAATATCCTGTGGTGGTTCTTCGTCTAGCCATACGATATCTACGGCTTTACCCATCCATTGTTCTTTTCCCTGTTCATAGGACTTGAACCAGAGTTTAGAATTCCTCCCTGATTTATGCTTTACAGTAATCGCACTTATGGCATTAGGAATTCCCGGCATTCTGTCAGTTTGAATAATCCTTTCTTTTGGGATCATTCCTTTTCCCCAATCTTCAGGATCTCCGGGTTCTCCTAATAACTCTGCCTGTACGATGTCTCTTGTATTAGCAGTAGTGTTTCCTGCAACCCACGCTTTGATGGGTCTATCAAATCTATGTCCTTCCCAATCATCGGGATATTCCCCTAATAGGTGGATAGCAACTTCACAAGCACCACAATAGGTTTTACCGACCTTATTTGCGGCCATGAGGAGTCTTTGACGAGCAAAGTTGCCTGTCATGTCTCTGGCTTTGTGGAAATCCTTCTGGTAGCCGTAGGGTTCGTAGAAAAAGATTCTATTTGTAGATCTTTGGTTTTCTATCTTGGATAGAATATCTACTGTCTTTTCTAGGCTCATAAAAGTTTAATGTGATCGTTAATCCCTAGCTTCCCACCAGTAAGATTTTTTGATGGAGTAGTACCACCTTTTATCGGGCCACCTCCAGTTCTAATATTAGCATCCTGCATAGCTTTGGACATTTTTTGCCAGATTGCAGTCCAAGAAGACTTAGAATGCTTGACTCCAGTTTGTTTTTCTAGTTTCTTCCTAGTTGCTTCCTCTCCCTCTGTCATTGCGGTACGCATCAGTTCTCTTTCATACTTTGCTTCCGCTACTCCAGATGGGTTAGTCAAGTCTGCCTTATCCATCATACTTCCAAACTTGGATTTCGTATCTGAAGAAGGAGTTTGTGTGGTACTTGGATAAGTTTGAGTTGGTGCAGTCTGGAGATTTTTGGGGGCCTTTGAGGGGTCTAGACCTGCGGTTTTGGTGGTAGTTGCCTGTCTTTGTTTTTGTTGCGCTCTTAGGTCACGGACACGTTGCATATCTGTAGTGTCGATATTTTTAGCTGGTTCAGTACCTTTTCCTAAATCGACTCTAGTAATTTTCTGGGTTTGCTGTCCTCCTTTTGTATTTCTGGTTGCAAGTCCCTTCATTCTTTGGATTTCAGGGTCATCTTTAACGTGCTTTGGAGCTTCTGCTTCTAATTGCTCCAACCAGATACGGAATTGCGTATTACCTAATTGTCTAGGCTGACCAGAAAGTTTTGTAGTTTGAGATTTTCCTCTTTGTCCGGGCGTGTAATCTTGAAACTCGACTCTGCGTGTCCAATTGCTGGATGCCTGTTTAAAAGCATTACGCCATCGCATAATATCCTGATCTTGCTGAGACAGGGTTTGCATGGCTAAAGGTTTGGTAAAACCTTTTCTTAAATCAGCGATAGCGGATCTAGCGAATTTCATAGCATCTTCTCTTTTAGAAAAGATCCCATTTTTCACTAAATCATTAGTTATTCTTTGAGCTAAAAGGTCGGATTTAGTTATTTTAGCCATCAGTTGATATGCTGGCTGGATTCTTCTTCTTTACTTGCTAAAGTTGCGATTTTTGCGAATTCTTCCTTTTCTTTCTTAACTTTTCCAAGAAGAAGGTCTGCTTTATCCTTTCCTACAAGCATTTGGAGTTCTGCTTCCAGTTCAGGGATGGATTTAGCATCTTCTTCAATAACCATGGTGTCTTTGGGCTTAAATCCTCCACGATCCATAATATCTTTGGAGGCTTGTAGACGAACAGTATCGGAATCAGAGGAATTCATCAATT